>Ga0213861_10001607_pt1 | contig 19818 bp, 19 predicted proteins | sample PICome_4_FD_160110 | JGI IMG/M metagenome (GOLD analysis project Ga0213861, IMG submission 160110) | Coastal seawater microbial communities near Pivers Island, North Carolina, United States - PICO131 | ecosystem: Environmental > Aquatic > Marine > Coastal | place: USA: North Carolina... | reverse complement strand
CAGCTTGTAGTAAACGTGTAAGCATACTTTCGACATCCTCTCCTACGTAGCCAGCTTCGGTTAATACCGTTGCATCGACAATCGCTAAGGGAACGTTGAGCATTTTTGCGATGGTTTTGGCCATCAGGGTTTTCCCGGTTCCTGTTTGGCCTACCATTATAATATTACTTTTCTGTATTTCGATAGCGTCTTCGTTAGACGGTTGTAGCAAACGCTTGTAGTGATTATAAACCGCTACAGACATTACTTTTTTGGTCTGTTCTTGCCCAATAATATAGTCGTCTAAGAAGGCTTTGATTTCTTGAGGTTTTTTGAGAATAACATCTGTAGTGAGTCCGCTGTCATTATCTTGTTTAGCTTCTTCAAGGACGATTCCATTGGCTTGTTGGATACAGCGATCGCAAATGTGCGCATCGATTCCCGCAATAAGCAAGTTGGTGTCTGCTTTTTTCTTGCCACAAAATGAACAGTCTAATTCTTCTTTTGCCATAACTGGTTTGAGTTGTTCTTTAACCTCGTGTTAATATTTCGTCAATCATACCGTATTCTAACGCTTTTTCAGATTTCATCCAATAATCACGGTCACTGTCCGCATAAACTTTGTCATAATCTTGCCCCGAATGTTTACTGATTATTTTGTAGAGTTCTTCTTTTAGAATTAAAATTTCACGAGCTGTAATTTCGATATCACTTGCTTGTCCTTGTGCTCCTCCTAAAGGTTGGTGAATCATCACTCTGGAGTGTGTCAGTCCACTTCGTTTCCCTTTAGCACCTGCACACAATAATACGGCTCCCATAGAGGCTGCCATTCCTGTACAGATTGTTGCTACATCGGGTTTGATTAATTGCATTGTGTCATAAATTCCAAGTCCTGCATACACACTTCCTCCAGGTGAGTTGATGTATATTTGGATGTCTTTGGTAGCGTCTGTACTTTCTAAAAACAAAAGTTGTGCTTGAATAATATTGGCAACTTGATCATTAATCGCTGTTCCCATAAAGATAATACGATCCATCATCAATCTTGAAAACACATCAAAAACCGCGACATTCATTTGACGTTCTTCAATAATGTTTGGTGTCAAACCCATTGGGGTCATGCTACTTACTATTTTATCATAATATGTGCTGCTAATCCCTTGATCTTTGATGGCGAATTTTTTAAATTCATTTCCGTAATTCATAATGCTAATTTTAGGTTTTTAGAATGTAAATATAAAGCTATTTCTAGTTTTATACTTGCTTTAAAGATATAAAAAAACACTTCCTAGGAAGTGTTTTGTACTTAATTATTTATAAAGGTTACTTCCCATAAACTTCTTTAACGAAGGCGTCATAGGCAAGTTTTTTATCTTTAAAATTTGCGTTTTCTTTATAAAAATCTAATAATTTCTGGCTTGTTAATTGTTCAGAGATACGTTTCACTTCGTCTTGGTTTGAAAGTACACGTGCAACAATATCTTCAATTTCCTTTTCTGTTGGGTTCATTTGACCATACTGTGCCATTTGTGCTTTGATCATCTCTGAAGTATAGGCTTTTAAATCTTCAAAATTCACTTGAAGATTGTTATCCACAATAAGTTTGCTTTCAATTAATTGATAACGCATACTTTTTTCTGACTTCTCATATTCCTCTTTGGCTTGTTCCTCATTTAGTTCTGTTTCGCCAGCTGTTTGTATCCATTTCTGAAGAAATTTAACGGGTAAGTCAAATTTTGTATTTTCTACAAGATATTCTGTAACATCGTTTAAGAATTTTTGATCTGCTTGTTGTACAAATTGTTTTTCAGCGTCTTCCGTGATTTTTGCTCTCAGTTCTGTCACTGAATTTACAACTCCTGGTCCGAATAGTTTATCAAATAACTCTTGATCTAAGTCTGCTAATTCTCTTGTATTAACTTCGCTAATTGTAAAGGTTACTTGCACATCAAGTCCATGAGCGGTATCGTGATCTACCTTTAGATAGGTCATTAAATCGTGTGAATCATTAAACAATCCTTTGGTCTTTAGGGTCAATACATCATCAACCTTAGCTCCTAAAAAAGCTTTAAGGTTTGACTTCCCTTTTAATTTATCTAAAGTGATGGTTGCTGTTGCCTCAATTCCTTCTGCATCATTAAAAAACACGCCCGTTACTTCATCTTCATCGCTAACCACCGTTTTGGAAACAAGTTTTCCGTATTGTTTTTGAATGTTAATCAATTGATCGTCAATCATTTTTTTATCCGCAGTGATCGTATATTTAGTAAGCGCTTTTTTAGCTTTTAGTTTGATGTCAAATTCTGGACTTAATCCGATTTCAAATTCAAACGAAAAATCTTCACCTTCCCAATCCAAATCGTCTTGAGCCACTGGAAGTGGATTTCCCAAAACATCTAATTTTTCATCTGTAAGATATTTACCTAACGCTTCTTGAAGTGTTTTATTGACTTCGTCAGCCAACACGGATTTTCCGTATTGCTTTTTAACAAGTCCCATCGGAACTTGACCTTTTCTAAAGCCAGGAATGTTTGCAGTTTTGCGGTAATTTGTTAAAATTTTCTCTACGTTTTCAGAGTAGTCTTCTTTTGTAATATCAATCTTAACCACGGCATTTAGCGTGTCAATAGTTTCTCTTGTAATATTCATTGTAATGAAATAAAAATTGGGTGGCAAAAATACAATATTTTTAATGCCTTACAAACATTTTTAAACTTATGTGTATCAAGTGATAAACGTGCATACAGAATTGAAGAATTCCACTGGGTTTTCGGCATGCAACCAATGGCCTGCATTTGAAATCGTTTTGACAACTGCTGTTGGAAATTGGTGTTTTATAAGTGCTTCATCTTGAGTGGAAATATACTCTGATTTATCCCCTCTTAAAAACAGAGTGTCTTTTTGGAAATTTAAGTTGGACGGCAAGGCTTCTCCTACCTCAGAAACATTGGTTTTAAGAACTTTTAAATTGATTCGAAGTCCTAAAACACTCGGGGAAATTCTGTAGATATTTTTCAATAAAAATTGACGTGTCCCAGCATCCGAAACATAGTTAGAAAGTTGAATTTCTGCTTCTTTTCTTGATGATATTTCTTCGAAATTTAAAGAGCACAATCCTTCCATAATAGCATCGTGATGTACAGGATAAAATCGAGGAGATATGTCTGCTACAATTAATTTTGAGATTAGTTCTGGATAAAGAGCGGCAAAAAGCATGGCTGTTTTTCCACCCATAGAATGGCCTAAAAGCACCATATTATTTATAGTGTGATGACTGCAATACTGTTTTAAATCTGCGGCTAACACCTCATAATTAAATTCTGAGTCGTGAAAACTACGTCCGTGGTTGCGTTGATCTACAAGATGCACTTGAAAGCCTAAATTCGAAAATTGTTTTGCAAGTGTTTTCCAATTATCCCCCATTCCCAAAAATCCATGAAGAATTATAAACGGCTTACCCTCTCCTATAATATTGGAATGTAGTACCATTATTTTAACTTATTCAAATACATGTTTATAACATTTTCTATTCCTAAATAAAGGCTCTCAGAGATAAGAGCATGCCCAATAGAAACTTCTAACAGTCCTGGTGCATTTTCTTTAAAAAACTGAATGTTATCGAGTGATAAGTCGTGACCTGCATTCAGTCCTAACTCCAGTTGCAAAGCGCGTTCTGCACATTCTGTATAGGGCAGCATTGCTTCATTATTTCCAAGTGAAAATTGATGTGCAAACGCTTCGGTATATAGCTCAATACGATCGGCACCGGTTGCTTTGGCTCCTTCAACTTGTTTGAGTGTTGGATCTAAAAACACCGATGTTCGGATGTCATTTTGTTTAAATTCTTGGATAATTTCGGTTAAAAACGCTTTGTGTTTTAGAGTATCCCAACCTGCATTGGAGGTAATGGCATCTTCTGCATCAGGAACTAAGGTTACTTGTGTTGGTTTGATTTTAAGAACCATGTCTATAAAGTCTGGAATGGGATTTCCTTCAATATTATATTCGGTATATACAACTGGTTTTAAATCATAGGCATCCTGATAACGAATGTGGCGTTGGTCTGGGCGGGGATGAATCGTGACTCCTTGAGCTCCAAACTCTTGAACATCTTTGGCAAACTGAACGACATTGGGAGTATTGCCCCCTCTAGAATTTCGTAGAGTTGCAATCTTATTGATATTTACGCTTAACTTGGTCATTAAAAAATTAAATTTGCAACAAAAATACAAAGTACTTAACGCTTAAAGTATATATTTTTTGATTAATTTGCATCTGATTAAAATGAACCCATGGCTTTAAATCAATTTATAATAAATGATCTAAATCCTGCAAGTCCTGAAACACTTGTAGAGGAGTTACAGACTGTTTTTAAGCAATTAACCTATTCACATGTTCCTGTTTTGAAGGAACAGGTCTATTTGGGGTGTTTATCAGAAACAGATGTGTATTGTTTTGAACCCCAACAGGTCGTTTCAGAAGTGCTCTATGCTATTGAAGGTTTTTTTGTACGCGATTCCTCTATGTGGCTCGATGTCTTGGAGGCTTTTGCACAAAACAACAGTAACATCATGCCTGTATTGGATGCAGAAAATAATTATATCGGCTATTACCAATTAATTGATATTATTTCATTGTTTAATAGAATGCCTTTCTTGTCAGAACCGGGTGGTATTGTTGTAATTGAAAAAGGTCATAATGATTTTTCGTTTAGTCAAATTAGTCAAATTGTAGAATCCAATAATGCCAAATTATTGGGTGCTTTTATCTCAAAAACTGAGAATGATTTGAGCCAAATTACACTTAAAATTGGAAACATTGGACTCAGTACCATTTTACAAGAGTTTAGACGCTTTGGATATACCATTATTTCGGGTCACGAAGACGACACTTTTTTACGAACGCTTAGAGAACGATCGGCATATTTAGACACCTATTTAAATCTTTAAGTGATAAAATCAATTCAAATGAAAATAGCTGTTTATGGCCCCCTTTTTAATGAGCGTTCAAAAAGCACAATTCAAACCCTTATTTCGTGTTTAAAAAGACGAGAGGCAAGGGTTGTTTTTGAAAAAAACTTTCATGCGTCTATTGCATCGGATTCTGATATTGATCTCAACGCCTATGCGTTTGCTACTTTTGAAGTTTTAGATGCTTCGTATGATTTGCTAATCAGTGTTGGTGGTGATGGAACAATTTTAAGAGCCATTACGTTTGTAAAAGATTTAGAAATTCCAATTGTAGGAATTAATACGGGACGTTTAGGGTTTTTAGCGACCATTCCTATGAATACCGTTCAAGAAGCGATGGATGAAATTTTTGAAGGAAATTATAGAATTTCGAAACGCAGTTTACTGACAATTGAAGTAGATGCTAAAAACACGTCTTTGGACTTAGACTTCGCATTGAATGAAATTGCTGTCAGTCGAAAAAATACAACCTCTATGATTTCTGTTGAAACATGGTTAGACAGCGAATATCTAACGTCTTATTGGGCGGATGGACTCATCGTTTCCACCCCTACGGGTTCAACCGGTTATTCATTAAGTTGTGGAGGCCCCGTTATAATACCAGAATCCGACAGCTTGGTATTGACCCCTATCGCACCGCACAATCTTAATGCACGACCCTTAGTGATCTCAAGCGATAAGGTTATAAAATTGAAAGTCAGTGGTCGTGAAGACCAACACCTTGTGTCGTTAGATTCAAGAATAAACACCTTAGAAAACAATACCTCAATAACCATTCAAAAAGCGCCTTTTTACATTCATATGATTGAATTAAAAGAAGATGGGTTTTTAGAAACCCTTCGAAAAAAACTGTTATGGGGCGCAGACCCACGGAATTAAGCAATATATCCTTAGAAATCAAGTTTAATGGTAAGCAAGAAAACAAATTGTTTGTTGCTGGTCGAAATTATTATATTTGCACTCTTAAAATTAGCATGAAAACAAGTTTATACCTTTTGTATTTCCTTCTTATTTCGAGTTTGGGGTTTTCTCAAACTTACGAAATTGGTGGTTTTTTAGGGGGCAGTAATTTTATTGGAGATGTAGGATCGACTAAATTTGTGAATCCGAATAAACTTGCGCTTGGAGGTCTCTTTAAATGGAACAGAAGTCCAAGACATTCTTTCAGAGCGAGTTTGACATATAGCACATTGTCCGCCAACGATCCGCTATCGAGTGATCCTCGACGAAAATTAAGAGCCTATAGTTTTAAAATGGACGTTTTAGAAGCCTCTGTTGGTATCGAGTTTAATTTTTTGGATTTTGATTTACACGCAGCAACGCCTATGTCCACCCCTTATATTTTTACGGGAATAAGCATGGTCAATCATCCAAATTTTTATTTCACAAGTCTAGATTTAGTTTCAGAAAGAACAAGAAGTAATGCCTACGGGATTCCGATTACTCTTGGCTTCAAGACAACTTTGACACGATTTATTATCCTCGCTTTTGAAGTCGGAGCACGTTATACATTTTCAGATGAGCTAGATGGAAGCGAACCTGATGCGGAGGAGTTAAAAAAAATTGTGCGTTTTGGAAATTTTAATAACAACGATTGGTACGTATTTAGTGGTTTTACCTTAACTTACACATTTGGAAGAAAACCTTGCTATTGTAATTTTTAATATGAGTCTAAAATCTAATATACACCCTCAAAATATTCCTAAGCACATTGCCATTATTATGGATGGAAATGGACGTTGGGCAAAAGAAAAAGGTCGACTTAGAGTCTTTGGTCATGAAAATGGAACAAAGTCTGTTAGGACTACCGTTGAGTGCTGTGCCGAACTTGGTATAAAGAATTTAACCCTGTATGCTTTCTCTACAGAAAACTGGAATCGACCAAAATTAGAAGTAAAAACATTGATGCAGCTTTTAATTTCTTCTTTAAAAAAAGAGATGAGTACGATGCAAAAAAACAGCATTCGATTAAATGCGATAGGAAATCTTGAACATCTTCCAACGCGTGTTCGTAAGGAACTACTCCATGTAATCGATGAAACTAAGAACAACTCTCAGATGACTTTAACTCTTGCATTAAGCTATGGTTCTAGAGATGAACTCGTAAATGCAACCAAACAGATTTGTGAGAAAGTTAAAAATAATATAATTTCAGTAGAAAGTATTGATGAACCGCTAATTAATCAGCATCTTTACACCCAGAATTTGCCAGATGTAGATTTATTGATTCGTACAAGTGGTGAAAAACGTATCAGCAATTTCCTTTTGTGGCAAATTGCTTATGCAGAATTATATTTTACTGATGTATATTGGCCGGATTTCACAAATGAAAATTTGTACGAAGCTATTATAAATTATCAAAAAAGAGAAAGACGATTTGGAAAAACAAGTGAACAGCTTCATTAATATAGCTTTTAGATACATAAATACAACTCTTTGCTTTTGCTTACTTTTAAGCAGTTTTGTGTTATTTTCCCAGGGAAAAAAACCAAAAACATCAACATATACCATTGCTGACATCACTGTCAGTGGGGACACCTCTTATGGTTCTGAAACCATAATTACCTACTCTGGCCTGAAAAAAGGGGAGGCTGTAATTATACCCGGGGGCGTCAAAATAAGTGCTGCTATTAAAAAATTATGGGATTCTAACTTATTTAGCAGTATCGAGGTGTTTGCCGCAAAAACCGAAGGAAGTACTGTTTACTTAGAGGTTGCCTTAAATGATTTACCAGAATTAAAAGAGGTCAAAGTTGTAGGTGTCAAAAAAGGGAAGATTAAAGAGATTATTAAAGAAAACAATCTTACTTCAGGAGTTAAGGTTACTGAAAACCTCATTACGACTACCAAAAATTATCTTGAAAATAAGTATCGAAAACTTGGGTTTTTAAATGCAAAAACAACCGTTTCAACAACTAAAGTTGTGGATTCTGTTAAAAAGTCGAGAGTTGACATGCTTGTACGAATTGACAGAGGTCAAAAAATAAAGGTTAAAACTATTACTTTTGATGGCACAGGGAAGCTCAGTGCTAAACAACTTCGTAAATCAATGAAAAATACGAAGCAAAAAAATATATTTCGAGTCTTGAAACGTTCTAAATATATCGAAGCCGATTATAAGGAGGATTTACAAAGCGTGGTCGATAAATATAAAGAAAAAGGTTATAGAGATGCGCGAATTTTATCAGATACACTTACTGTTAGTAATGACAATACTATAAGTTTAAAAATAAACGTAGAGGAAGGTGAAAAATATTATTACGGATCTATTAATTTCTTAGGGAATACGATTTACTCAGATGACCAACTGAACCAAGTTTTAAAAATTAAAAAAGGAGATACTTACAACGGAATTGAATTAGAAAAAAGAATCGCAGATAATTCTGATCCTGATGCATTTGATTTAACAAATTTATATCAAAATAACGGCTATTTATTTTCTACGATTACACCTGTTGAAGTAAGTACGGATGGAAACATCATTGATATGGAAATTCGTGTGACCGAAGGGAAACCTGCATACTTCAAAAATATCAGTGTTTCTGGTAATGACAAAACAAATGATGCTGTTATCTACAGAGAATTACGAACGCGACCTGGTCAATTATACAGCAAAAGTAATGTTGTAAGAACCATCCGTGAACTCGGTCAGTTTGGCTATTTTGATGCACAGCAAATCTCACCAGATTTAAAAAATGTAAATCCTACTGACGGAACTCTAGATATTGAATATACTGTTGTTGAAAAAGGAGCAAGTCAAATTGAGTTACAAGGGGGTTATGGTGGTGGTGGATTCATAGGAACATTAGGACTTTCATTTAATAATTTTGCTATTAAAGATCTTTTCAATAAAAAAGCTTACAAGCCTTTTCCTATGGGTGATGGTCAAAGTTTAGCATTGCGTTTACAAGCCAGTAGGTTTTTTCAAACTTATAGCTTGTCATTTACAGAACCATGGTTAGGAGGTAAAAAGCCCGTGCAATTTTCTTCATCCCTATCTCAAACCAAACAGTTTTTATACAATCCTGCTACCAGAGATGCCGATAAAAATAGAAGTTTCAATATTACAGGGCTCACACTTGGAATTGCTAAAAAACTATCCGTACCGGATGATTACTTTGTATTATCGCAAGCGATAAGTTTCCAATACTATGATTTGAATAACTACAATACAGGTCTGTTTACATTTGGAAATGGAAATTCTAATAACTTGGCATATACTGTTGGATTGAGCCGAAACAATACGTTTAACGACCCTATATACCCCGAAGGAGGTTCTAGTTTTAGCTTAACTGCGAAACTAAGCTTCCCATACTCCTTGGTCAATAACGTAGATTACTCCGCTTTGAAAAGAGAAAGAGAAGCTCAAAATGATCTTATCCAACAATATGCATCAACAAATCTTCCAGAAGCATCTGAAATAATGAGTGCCGCATCTGAACGAATTGGAGAAATTGATCAAGAACGTTATAAGTGGCTAGAATTTTATAAAATTAAATTTAAGGGAGAATGGTACACTAAGTTGGCTGGAAAGTTAATTCTAAAACCAACCTTTGAATTTGGGTTCCTAGGAGCCTATAACAACGATAGAGGTGTGATCCCTTTTGAACGCTTTTTTCTTGGAGGTGATGGTTTAGGAGCTTATAGCCTAGATGGTAGAGAAGCCATTGCATTAAGAGGGTATCCAAATCAATCACTCTCTAGTCAGGATGGAGGGTCAATTTATAATAAGTTTTCTCTAGAATTAAGACACCCTATTACACTAGCACAACAAACAAAAATATTTGCACTTGCCTTTTTAGAAGGAGGCTCTTCTTATAATAATTTTGATGATTTTGATCCCTTCGTAATCAAACGATCTGCAGGAGTTGGTTTACGACTCTTTATGCCTGCTTTTGGATTGTTAGGGATTGATTTTGGACATGGATTTGATCCCTTGCCAGGAGAAACATTTAAAAGTGGATGGCAAACACACTTTATTATAGGGCAACAATTTTAGTGTTTGGCATGATAATTTCTATACAACGAACAGAATGAATGGAGTTGATTTGAAATATTTTAAAATATAATTCGTTAATTTGAAAAACATATATTAGAATCCTATTCCAATAATTTGAAACCAATATAACATTAAGATGAATTTATTAACTTTAAACTTCTTAAAACAGACACCCTTTAAAAAAGCAAGTCTTTTGTTTTTTTTATGTCTAATGGCTACATCTATATATGCACAAAGAAGTGTGCGTATCGGATATATAGACACTGAATATATTCTAGAAAATATTACTGAATACTCTGAAACTAATGCACAACTAGATTCTAAAATCCAGCAATGGAAAAGCGAAATTGAAACCCGATTAACAGAACTTGAGGATCAAAAAAAACAACTCAATAATGAACGTATTCTTCTAACCAATGAACTCATCTCTGAACGTGAGGAAGATTTGCAAATCATTGAAAACGAAATTATTGAGTACCAACAAAAGCGTTTTGGTCCAAATGGAGATTTGATGATTCAAAAAAAATTACTCATACAACCTATTCAGGATCAGATTTTTGCGGCGGTTCAAGAGATTGCTGCCAGCAAAAAATACGATTTTATATTTGATAAATCTGCCGATGTAGTTATGCTGTATTCTGCAGACCGTTATGACATTAGCGAACAGGTATTGCGTACCATTAACAGATCTTCTAAAAGAAAGCAAGTTAGTTCGAGAAAAGAGCGTAAAGAAGCTGAAGAAGAAGAAACAATCGTTGAAGTAGAAAGTACTAAAGATGAACGTCAAAAATTATTAGACCAACGAAAAGCAGATCGCGAAGCATTGTTAGAAGAAAAACGACAAAAGAAATTAGAAGCTCGAGAAGCAAGAAGAAAAGAAGTCGAAGCAAAAAAACAAAAAGCACTAGAGAAACGTGCCAAGGCAAAATCTGACAAAACGGAAACAGAAACAGAAACAGAAACAGAAACAGAAACAGAAACTAAGGATAGTAATGAAAAATCTATAGCTACCGAAGAGACTGAAAACGTTGATCCAAGAGAAGCTCGTAAAAAAGAACTCGCAGCAAAAAAACAAAAAGCCTTAGAAAAACGTGCGAAGGCAAAAGAAACTAAAACAACTCCTAAAACAACAACTAAAGAAGATTCCAAAGCGAACAACGACAGGGAAGCACGAAAAAAAGCATTGCAAGAAAAGAAAGAAAAAGCATTAAAAGAGCGTAAGGAACGACTTGAAGCTCTCAAGAGAAAAAGAGACAGTATTAGAAACAATAAATAAATTTAAATTATAAAACACAATTACAATGAAACACTTAAAATCACTTTTATTAGCGGCTACGTTATTTGCTGCAACAAGTTTTACAGCGCAAGCCCAAACCAAAGTTGCTCATATTAATACACAAGAACTAGTAGAGTCAATGCCCGAAATGCAAAGTGCAAAAGCAGAACTAGAAAAATTGGCTAAAACTTATGAAACCGATATTCAGGCAATGGCCACTGAATTACAAAATAAAATAAAGCAATACGATAGTGAGTCTTCTACCAAAACAGATGAAGAGAATGGAAAACGCTTACAAGAAGTTCAAGGAATGGAACAAAGTATTCGTCAATACCAAACGCAAGCACAGCAAGACTTACAGAAAAAAGAGTTTGATCTCTTAAAGCCAATTACTGAAAAAGCTAAAAATGCAATCCTTAAAGTTGGACAAGCTAAAGGATTCGATTATGTACTTGATGCTTCTCAAGGGCAAGGCGTGATCTTTGCTGGTGGGACTGACTTATTAGTTGACGTAAAAACTGAACTAGGGTTTTAATAAAACACCTTTCAAATAATTTATAAAAAGCTGCCATCTATTAGAGCAGCTTTTTTATTTTTGTAATATATGAGTTCAAAATCCATTGGTATATTTGATTCGGGTGTGGGAGGCCTTTCTATTTGGAATGAAATCCATTTGTTGCTCCCTATGGAGTCAACTATATATCTTTCGGACTCAAAACATGCTCCTTACGGCCCTAAAGGGAAAGAAGCTATCATTGAGCTTTCAGTTAAAAATACAGAGTGGCTTATTAATCAAGGCTGTAAACTAATTGTTGTGGCTTGTAACACTGCCACAACCAATGCCATTGATATCTTAAGAAAAAACTATTCCATTCCCTTTATTGGAATTGAACCCGCTATTAAACCCGCAGCACTTCAATCAAAATCTAAAGCTATAGGAATTTTAGCGACCAAAGGCACGCTTAGCAGTCATTTGTTTCACGAAACCTCACAGTTATACTCAAGTGATTTATTAGTGGTGGAACAAGAGGGAGACGGCATTGTCGAGCTTATTGAAAATGGCGCATTGTATTCTGATCAAATGAAACATTTACTTCAAAGCTACCTCCAACCAATGCTTGACGCTAAAATTGATTGTTTGGTTTTAGGGTGTACGCATTATCATTTTTTAACTCCAATTTTAAAACAGTTATTACCTGAACATGTCAAAATTATTGATTCTGGGAAAGCCGTTGCTAGACAAACAAAATCAATCTTAGAAAGTAATATCTTATTAAACACAGAGACTTCTGTAGAACAGAATCGTTTTTATACAAATGGAAACGTTAAAGTGATTGATTCACTTCTGAAATCAGAAACAGCACGTATAAAAAAAATAGACTTTTAAGTTTAATTTACACTTGGGCATTTACAGTCGTATTTTTCTTTCTCACACCCAAAGTTATACCCTAAAGTAATTTGATGGTATCCACCGTTATTAAAAACAACTGAATTTGCTTGGTATGAATAGGTATAAGCAAACATGAAATTATTATATTCCGCTCCAACAATTGGAGTGAAATATTGAAGTTTTTGACTGCTTACTCCCGAATCTGTGGTGAATTCAGCACCATCAAAACTTCGTCTGTAAGAGATTCCCGCAAATAGGTTTCCGAAATCTAACTCTTTATAGGATTTAAAATTAACGTCAATAAACGATTCTTTGGTAGCATCTTTATAGGCAAACATCAAAGAGGGCTCAAAACTCCATTCACTCCCTAATTTAGAAAATACATTTCCAGCAGAAAATAAATATGTTCTGAGGTTATCATAACTTACGCCTTGTTCATTGATATTAACCCCTTCATTAGCTAAAACATTTTTGACGGTTGCATGTGCATAAAAATTAATAAAGTGATAAGAAAATCCAAAATCAATATTAAAATCAGACGCACTTTGCTCAATCCCTGCAATAATAGGGTCAAACTCCAAAAAAGCAGTTTCATCTAACTTATATTGAATCAACCCCGCACTCAGTCCAAATGACAACATATTCAAGTCAATGGTGTTTCTGGAAAACATCAAATGATGTGCATAAGTCAGATAAGCCCCTGATTGAGAATGGTATCCGTTTTTGTCATTAAAAAAAATGGCGCCAACTCCTGAAGGAGAATCACCGATTCGTCCATTTATACTCATCGTTTGTAAACTTGGAGCATTTTCATCTCCAAACCACTGTTGACGACCTGTAAGTCTAATTTTATTACAATTAGAAACACCTGCCATTGAAGGATGAAGCAAATAATAGTTATCCGTTAAGTAATCGGAATATATTGGCAATCCTTCTTGCGCACTTACAGGGTGAGTGAATACCCCTAAAATGGCAATAAAAACAAGCTTATTAAATACTGTCATAAAATATTATCTTTTGAGCGTAAAATGTGCTCGTAATTGGTTATTTTTCCCTGTTACGGGATCCTCATAATCTAATACAAACCAATAATCACTTGATGGAAGTTGTACACCATTAAAGGTTCCGTCCCATCCCTCACCTGTTGGACTGATTTGTGTTAGTAATTTTCCGTAACGGTCAAATATACAGAAATTTCTTTATTACATTTGCAAAAATTATACGCATGAAAAAAATAACCGTTTCAATTCAGGAGACTAGTAATCCAAAAATTATAAAATTTGAAACAAATTCATTTCTTACAAAATATGAGAGTTTTGAGTTCTCAAATATTGATGAGGCTAAAAATTCTCCCTTAGCACAACAACTTTTTCACCTTCCTTTTGTAAAGAAAGTGTATGTCTCTGGCAACTTTATTGCTATTGAACGTTATGATATTATTCAGTGGAGCGATGTCCAAAAAGAAGTTGGAGAACAGATCGAGAATTACCTAAATGAAGACGGTGTTGTTGTTTTAAATGAAGCCAAAAAGAAAAACCCAGTCACTGTATATGCAGAAAGCACTCCAAACCCTGGAGTTCAAAAATTTGTAGCAAATAAAAGTTTAGTTTCTCAAACATTTGAATTTACATCTATTGAAGAGGCTAAGTTATCGCCTTTTGCAACTGCACTCTTTCAGTTTCCTTTTGTGAAGGCGGTTTTTATCGACAAAAATTATGTGTCCATCACAAAGTATGATATTGTAGAATGGGAAGCCATTACACTCGAACTAAGAGAGTTTATGAAATCCTATATCGAAGACGGTAAAGAAATGGTGTCTGCTGTTGCTGCACAGGTTTTGGAGAAAACAACAGCCCAATTGGATGGAGCTTATGAAGCCTTAGACGATACCTCAAAAGAGATTATAAATATTTTAGAAGAACACATCAAACCGGCTGTTGCTAGTGATGGGGGGAATATTGTATTTGAATCGTATAATGCCGTAACAAAAACAGTAAAGGTCATTTTACAAGGTGCTTGTAGTGGGTGCCCATCCTCTACCTTTACCCTTAAAAGCGGTATTGAGGCCATGCTAAAAGAAATGTTAGCGGGACGCGTGGAAATTGTTGAGGCTATTAATGGATAGTTCTCTAAGTTAAAACGGAACTATCTCTAAAGAAACTCTGAGACTTGCTTTCCAATACTACTTCCAATAGCGATGCCCATACCCCCCATTCGGACACCACAATAGACATGATTTGAAAGCTGTTTTACAATTGGTTTTTTTTGAAAACCAACACCCATAATTCCCGACCAGCGGTGTTCAATTTCAAACTCCCTATCGGGAAGAATTGTATTTTTAAGCAGTGCTTCTAAAGCATTTTGAATCCGTTGCGTTTGAGAAAAATCTGTAGTATTTTCTGTCTTAAAATCTAAATTTCGACCGCCACCTAATAGAATTCGGTTATCAATATTTCTAAAATAATAATACCCACAATCTAAATGAAACGTTCCTTTGATGTGTAAGTCTTTAAGCGGCTTGGTAATTAAAACTTGAGCACGTGCTGGCTGTACATCTTCATTAATCAATTGTCGTGCAAATCCGTTTGTTGTTAAAATCAGTTTTGCAGAAGAAAACTCAAAATGATTCGTTTTGATGACTACATTATTGGACTGTTCCGTATAAGTTTCCACCATACTATTATTTAAAATAATGACCCCCTGCTCTTGAATTTTTTTAATTAATGCCTGCATCATTTTGCCCGTATCTATTTGGCCTTCAAATTGATTTCGTATATAGTTGTTTTGAACATTTTTAAAATCAAATGTGTTCGCTACATTTGAAAATACAGCGTCTTTAAAAATTGGTTTTAAAAGACTATTAACTTCCTGCATTTTTTGTAAACAGCGGTCATAAAGACGGCGGTCTTTTTTCAAAAATAATTCATAGCCTCCCAATTGCTGATACTCCAACGCTTCATCTCCAAGTGTCTGCCTCAAAAGTTGAAGTCCCTGATGACGCTGATTGACAAGTTCTACAACTTCATCTGAGGTATGTGATTCTAAATCCTGTAAGATTTCACTCAGACTCCCAAAACAAGCAAAGCCCGCATTTTTAGTGCTTGCTCCTTGAGGAAACAGTCCTTTTTCAAGAATGACTATTTTGGCCTTTGGCATCTTTTTTTTAAGATGGAGCGCGGTACTTAAACCTACAATTCCACTTCCAACAATCGTATAATCGACTTTGTTTAACCACGTTTTTTGTTCCCAATAGGATAAATTCATGAGCTAAAATTACAAATTTTTTATTGGAGGATTTTATGCCCTTTTTTAGAATAAAAAAAACTCCGAAACAAGTTCGGAGTTTATAAGTTAAGCATTTTCAAGACCATTCATTTTGAAGTCCTCCATAAATTTAGTCGTATAATTACCGGAGACATAATCTGGATGATCCATTAACTGACGATGAAATGGAATGGTGGTTTTAATCCCTTCAATTACAAATTCATCTAAGGCACGTTTCATTTTACTAATCGCTTCTTCTCGTGTTTGAGCGGTTGTGATTAGCTTCGCAATCATAGAATCATAATTCGAAGGAATACTATACCCTGCATATACATGAGTATCTAAACGAACCCCATGTCCACCAGGGGAATGTAAGGTGGTTATTTTTCCAGGAGACGGTCTAAACTCATTAAACGGATCTTCCGCATTAATTCGACACTCTATTGAATGTAATTTTGGTATATAATTTTTTCCAGAAATCGTTATCCCAGCTGCCACGGATATTTGTTCGCGTATTAAGTCAAAATCAATTACTTGTTCGGTAATTGGATGCTCTACTTGGATCCGTGTATTCATTTCCATAAAAAAGAAATTACGATGTTTATCCACTAAAAACTCAACGGTTCCAGCGCCTTCGTACTTAATGAATTCTGCAGCTTTCACTGCGGCCTCTCCCATCTTCTTTCTAAGGGCGGGCGTCATAAAAGGGGACGGTACTTCTTCTGTTAATTTTTGGTGACGGCGCTGAACTGAGCAATCTCTTTCTGATAAATGACAGGCTTTTCCTTTCGAATCGCCTACAATTTGAATTTCAATATGTCGTGGTTCTTCAATGAGTTTTTCCATGTACATATCATCATTTCCAAAGGCGGCTTTAGATTCCTGCCTGGCAGCATCCCAAGCCTCTTTAAGATTTTCTTTTTCCCAAACAGCACGCATCCCTTTTCCTCCACCTCCGGCAGAAGCTTTCAACATTACAGGGTAGCCCGTTTGTTTCGCTATTTTGACACAGTCTTCAAAAGTTTCTATAACACCATCACTTCCAGGAACACAAGGAACGCCGGCGGCTTTCATCGTTGCTTTGGCATTCGCTTTATCTCCCATACGGTCTATCATTTCTGGAGAAGCACCGATAAACTTGATACCGTGTTCTTCACAAATCTTAGAAAAACGAGCATTTTCAGATAAAAACCCATAACCAGGATGAATTGCATCCGCATTCGTGATTTCTGCTGCTGCTATAATATTAGAAATTTTTAAATAGGATTCACTACTGGGAGCTGGTCCTATACAAACCGCTTCGTCCGCAAATTTTACATGCAGACTTTCAGAATCTGCTGTCGAGTAGACAGCAACGGTTTGGATGCCCATTTCTTTGCACGTTCTTATAACTCTTAGAGCTATTTCGCCACGATTGGCTACTAGTATTTTTTTAAACATACCTTTTTACGCTTTAAAAATGTAAATTATTAAGATGGATCAACTAAGAATAATGGCTGATCAAATTCAACCGGAGTTGCATCATCCACAAGAACTTTTACAATTTTACCAGAAATTTCTGATTCTATTTCGTTGAACAGTTTCATGGCTTCAATGACACAAAGTACATCGCCTTCTGCAACTGTTTGACCAACTTCTACAAATAAGGGTTTATCTGGAGAAGGTTTTCGGTAAAAAGTTCCAATAATTGGAGATTTTACAGTAATGTATTTTGAATCTTCCGAGACAGCAGTTGGAGTTTCCGCCTGAACAGGTGCAACTTCTTGTGGTGGTGGTGCAATAGTTGGTTGTTGCATTGGAACAGCAGTTTGTTGTACAACAGTAGTTACTGAATCTCCAGAACCCGTTTTAATGGTGATTTTGAAATCATCCGTTTCTAATTTCACTTCACTTGTACCCGATTTAGCTACAAATTTGATTAAATTTTGAATTTCTTTTAAATCCATAATTACAGTTTTATTGTTTGGTTGGTTAGTTAGTTAATACATTTAGGAATTATACGCCCACTTTAGGTATATCGATCCCCAATTAAATCCGCCACCAAATGCGGCGAATATTAAATTATCTCCTTTTTTTAATTTTGATTCATAATCACTTAACAACAAAGGGAGGGTTCCTGAGGTTGTGTTGCCATATTTTTCAATATTCATCATTACCTTTTTAGGATCCAAATTGATTCTATTTGCAGTCGCGTCAATTATTCGTTTGTTGGCTTGATGCGCTACCAGCCAATCCGTTTTGTCCTTGTCTAAATTGTTGCGTTCTAATATTTTTTCAGTCGCATCCGCCATATTAAATACGGCATTTTTAAAAACTGTTTTTCCATCTTGAAATACATACTGTGATTGATCTTTCAATGATTCTGATGTAATCACATTGGAAGAACCTCCATGAGTGGCACGCAAAAATTCACGCCCCGAGCCGTCACTTCTTAAGTATTCATCTTGGACACCTAGACCTTCATTGTTGGGTTCAAAAAGAACAGCTCCTGCACCATCCCCAAAAATGATACAAGTCGCACGGTCTTCATAATTAATCATTGATGAATTTTTATCGGCCCCTATCAATAGTACTTTTTTATACATTCCGGACTCTATATAGCGTGACGCCACAGACATCCCGAATAAAAAACTAGAGCATGCAGCGTCTAAATCGAATGAAAAGGCATTAGTAGCTCCAATTTCAGAAGCTGTATAAGCAGCTGTTGAAGCGGCTTTCATATCCGGAGTTGCAGTCGCAACCACTACAAGGTCAATGGTGGTTGGATCTAAGTTATTTTTTTGAATAAGATTTTTAGCGGATTGAATGGCTAAAAATGAGGTGCCTTTATTGGCGCCTTTTAGAATTCTTCGTTCTTTAATCCCAGTTCTTGATGTAATCCATTCGTCGTTAGTATCGACCATGGTTTCAAGAATCTTGTTGGTTAAGACGAAGTCAGGTACATATCCACCTACAGCGGTTATTGCTGCTGAGATTTTGCTCATAAATTCCATTTTTAGATTCACTGGTTTTGAAGCAATTACGCCAAAAACAACCAAAAAACGTGTCAAAAGTACTCAATTTTGATTAAAAAAGACTTAAAAATTGTTTTTTTTGCGTTTTTAAAAGATATTCCAAAAACAAAAAAAACGCTCTTCAAAGAGCGTTTTTTTAATACTGTAAAACTATTACCTAATTAGGCAGCGTTGTCTTCTGCAGCTGTAGAATCTACTAAAACTTGACCTCGGTAGTATAATTTCCCTTCATGCCAGTGCGCTCTGTGGTATAAATGCGCTTCTCCTGTGGTTGGGCATGTTGCTATTTGAGGCGTTGATGCCTTATAATGGGTACGTCTTTTATCTCTTCTTGTTCTTGAGATTTTTCTTTTAGGATGTGCCATTTTCTATGTTATTTATCCGTTAGTAATTTTTTTAATGTATCCCAACGAGGATCAATATCTTCTTGTTGGGGTTTATTTTCTAAGCTTTTTGGGCTTAATGTTTCAAGTCTTTCGAGTAGTTCAGAATCTAATGTACCATCCTCAACTCCCGGATGAATCCGTTTTTGAGGAAGGGACAGAATAATTAATTCATAGATGTGGTGTGCAACGTTAATTTCGTATTCGGCATGAGGAATTATCAAAATCGCCTCATTGTCGTTGTTATACTCATTCCCAAATTGAACGACTAAATCAAAACTGGCGTTTACCGGTAAATCAAAAGGTTCGTTTGTAAGGTCACAATCTACGTTAATCGTTCCTTCTGCTAGAAATTTCAACTCTAAAAAGGTTGATTTTTTTTCAAGGTTTAGAACAATCTGAACGTTTACATCGTTAAAATCATCATACTCAAAATGCTCAAAGAACTTATAATCAATTTCGTACTCATAAACATGCTTTCCAAGCTTTAGCCCTACAAACTGTATGTCAAATGCTTTTAGTGGCTTCATTGTTTCGCATATT
>Ga0213861_10001606_pt1 | contig 19824 bp, 19 predicted proteins | sample PICome_4_FD_160110 | JGI IMG/M metagenome (GOLD analysis project Ga0213861, IMG submission 160110) | Coastal seawater microbial communities near Pivers Island, North Carolina, United States - PICO131 | ecosystem: Environmental > Aquatic > Marine > Coastal | place: USA: North Carolina... | reverse complement strand
TGTAACTGGCGGAAGCACTCCTTATTCTTTTGATTGGGATACAGATGGGACAGGAGATTTTGATGATGACGAAGATTTAACTGGGTTAACTGGTGGAACATATACTGTTGTCGTCATGTGTGATGCTGGATGTTCAATTACAGAAATAATTACACTTGGCAGCCAAGTTGGTATTGACGAATTAAACGGAAGTTTATTGTCGGTATTTCCTAACCCGACTGTAAATGAGATTACGATTACGTTAGAAGGTAATTTCACTTATGAGTTGATTGATACTGATGGCAAACATATTATGAATGGAACTGCGCTGAATCAAAAAATGATTTCAATGGCGGACGTTGCTTCTGGAGCTTATTTTGTAAAAGTTGTTCAGGAGAATTCAACTAAGACTATTCAAGTATTGAAACAATAATAAACGATTATTATTATAGAGGGCTATCGTTCGGTAGCCCTTTTTTTTGTCCTTTAGAATTCCTTACCTTTATCAAAAAAAGAGGAATATACGATTATGCGTTATATTATTTTGGTAGCATTAATTCCATTCATTTTCAATTCTTGTAAAGGGGTTGGGGACGAACCTGAAATTCCACTTTCGAAAGAGGAGGTGACTTATTGCGACTGTAATGAACTTGCTTTTGATTTGCCCTACAATAATTTCTATTTGGAAGAACCGCGAAAGGGATTTACTGGACTTTGTGAGACTTATTATGGGAATGGAAATTTATCGCTATCCAAAAACTTTAAAACTGGAAAAGTACATGGCGATTTTATAACCTACTATGAAATTGGCGCCGTGCATGAAACCAAAGAATTTGATGTGAGTTTTCAATCTGGAGATCATTTTATTTATGAAGAAGACGGCTCATTATTGTATCATTCTACCTATAAATGGGGTAAACAAATTGATGTTATTTTTCCGACAAACTAATCTTAATGCTGTACGACTAATCGCTTAACTCCTGTTCTGAATTGTAGGTAATAAGTTCCGTTGGCCAAGTTTTGAGTGTCTAGTATTATTCGACCATTTGATGCACCAAATTGAATTGGAATTTTTTGCCCTTGAATATTAAATAAAGTGATGTTTGAAGCATCAATTTCTCCAACTATATAAACTAAGCCGCTAGTTGGATTCGGAAATACAGACAAGTCAGTATTGCATTGAACCGCAATTGGACCAAAATAAGCTGTAGTTACATCAAAATCGGTTTGTTTCAATGGATAATACGAAAGTCCGAGATATGGATTTTCATCCACCTCGCCATAATTGATTTCTACACTGCTATTAGCGGCTCCATCAACTTGTGCAAAAGGAGTCCAATTGACACCATCCATACTTTTTTCGAGCGTAAAATAATTATTATTGATTTCAGATTTTGTTGTCCAATTTAAGGCCACAACTCCATCTCGCATTCTTGCCGTAAAAGAAGTTAGTTCAATTGGCAATGGATTAATCGCATCAATAGTTGCAAGTGTATATGGATTCGAATCTGAAAAGGCTGTGATAGCAACGCTATTATCTAAAGTTCCTGAAGCCTTAGTACCCGTAACTGATGCTGCACCTAAATCGCGCCATACAGAACCGTCCCAGCGCGCAAAACGTAAATCTGCTTCATTGACTACACCTCCACTTCGGGGTGTTCCCCAAGACAAAGTAACTGTAGGTGTTGAAGTACCAGATGTTCGGTTTAATTTCCAATATTCAACATAAGAAATATGATCTAAGGTCCCGTCCAATGAAGTTTCATCAAATCCGTCGTCATCTGGTCTCACCCAAATATATTGCGCTTCAAATTGATGCGTTGTTCCAGTTGGAGCAGAAATGCCAATTGGCCGATAAAACCCTGCATCACCTGAGGGAAAGGTAAACGCATCATTACCAACCTTTCTCATATACCCATCTACATAACTATCGTCTGACACATTAGATGTGGTTCCGTCATCTTCAACAGTCAATATATCCGGTTTGGTTTAACCATAAAAAATCATCTCCTAAATTGAGCGTAGGATCATCTCCAGGTCCCGGTGTGCAACCACAAGAAGGACCTCCAGTCCCAATTGACGACCACCTAGCAGGGATATCTCAATCACCACTACTCCTCGCAAAAAGAGTTTGGGTATTAAGGCCTGTGACCAATACCGAACATAAAATAAATAAGACAAACTTAATTTTAATTTCTTTAAGTTTTTATACCTACCGAGAGCCTGATAATTTACTTGAAACAATAGCTACGAAAATACAAAAATTTCCACTTCTCGAAGTCTTTTGTCGACGAATAGAGGAAATTCTCATGTGAATAACTTAGCGGAAAAATGTTTACACTGCGGTTTTACGCAAAAACCTAGTTTTCTAAAGATCGAAACATCCTGATAATCAACAATCAAGCTATGAACTGGCACATGAATTTTAATCGGATCAACTTTTTTCTGTATTTTCACAAACTACTCAAGTTTAGGGGTTTAAACGGCTATTATTGTGCTAACCTTCTCATGTCTGATCCTGCAGGTTGCTCAAACACTTCTAAATCGAAGAACGGAACTGCAGCTAATAAATGATCAAAAATGTCAGCCATTATTAGTTCATACTCGACCCAATCATGGGTTTTTGTAAATGTATATAATTGGATAGGCACACCTTTGTCTGAAGGATCTAATTGACGCACCATTAAGGTCATTTTACCATTAATATCAGGATTTTTTTCTAGATACTCTTGAATATAGTATCTGAAGATTCCGATATTGGTTTGATTACGCCCATTTAGCAATACCGTCTTGTTAATCTGGTTGTTATCGTTAAAGTCCAAAATTTCTTTTTCTTTCTCGTCGATATAATTACGAATGAGCTCTATTTCTCCAATTTTATTAAGTAGTTCTGAAGTACAGAATTTGATTGAATGAATTTTAATGTGAATCGATCGCACGATACGTCTACCGTCAGAATCTAACATTCCTCGCCAATTTTTGAAAGAGTCCGATATAAATGAATAGGTGGGTATTGTGGTTATTGTTTTATCAAAATTTTGAACTTTAACTGTGGCTAAATTTATTTCTATCACATCACCATCCGCGCCATATTTCTCCATGGTAATCCAATCTCCTATTCGAACCATATCATTAGCGGCCAACTGAATACTTCCTACAAAACCTAAAATGGTGTCTTTAAAAACCAATATTAAGATGGCTGTTAAAGCCCCCATTGAAGTCAGAATAACGAGCGGTTCTATTTTAAACGCAATTGATATGATCAAAATGATGAATAACCCGCGAATCACAATTTTTCCAAGTTGAAAGTACGATTCAATGGGTTTGTCTTTTAACCTTGGTTTTTCAATCAATACATCTTTAGCGGAATTTAAAGTTCTAAGGATAACGTAAAGAATAATAACAATAATGACAATGTCAGTAGCCCTCAACAAAAAATCAGCTATTAGCGGAAAACTCGAAAAAACGGTAAGGATCATAAAATCCAAAAACAAAACCGGAACTAAATGTGCAATTGCAGAAAAGACTTTGTTTTTCACCAAATAATCATCCCATTTGGTTTTGGATTTATAGGCAAATCTAAGAATAACTTCAATTAATACTTTTTTCGTTACCCACCACAAAATAAAACTAATAAAAGTAGCTCCTAATAGCAACAGGAGTGTTCGCAAGTACATTTGAGAATCTCCTTCAACACCGACCGAACCTAATGCATCATTTGTCCATCTAACTAAAGCTTGTGACTGCAAAGAATCTAGAGCCGTTGCTTGATTAGAAGCAAAACCTGAAGCACTGGTGTCTATAACAGTATTGCTTGAGGCAGGATCCATTAATGTTTGGTCTTGAATTGTACTCATCATCATAGCGTATACATTAGTTAAGTTTATGCAAAGTTAAGAGAAAGTAGTGGATGATTGCCAAAAAGAGGATGAACTAAAGTTAAAAGTAAACGCGCATTTAAATGAATGCGCGCTTACCATATTATTCCATTAGGGTTATTTTACTGGATAATGATTTTAGTTGGATGCGATTTACCACCTTGATTTGTTACAAGGAAATAGGTTCCATTAACTAAATCGGTTTAAATAGATGCTTGACCAAATAGCGCTGCAGATTCAAATACATTAAACCCGTCGAGTGTATAAATCGCTACGGTATATTCTCCCTCGGCTCTAATAATAAATGATCCAGTTGAAGGATTTGGAAAAATCTCGAACTGCACCTTGTCCTCGTTTTCTGGGGTTGATAAAGTAAAGTCGCAATAGTATCCATTTTGAGCATTTGCAGAAAAAGCCAACACTATGAATAACCAGAATAGATGAATTTTCATTTGTACTAAATTAGCTTTCATTCTTCGTTTTTTTGTTTCTTTAAGGAGAAAAACTACATTACTTGCGCGATATAATTTCCTCCATATGGTTCATGGGACTAGCAACCCTCTTGTTACTGCCGTTAATAGCAGTGCCTATTCTGTGTTTTACTGATATCACCTTTTTAAGCATTTTTGACTTAGGTGATTCAAGTGTGTTTTCGGTGTTATTCTTTATTTCTGCCGGTATTTTCTTCGGTCTCTTTATCATGTGGTTCGGCGATTTACCCTTTTTTGAAAACACATTAGTTGAGTACGGTAAAATGTTGGGTAATCTCAAAATCAACACGAGCCAAGCCTTCTTTTTATCAATATGTGCTGGCGTAGGAGAAGAAATTCTTTTTCGTGGAGCTATTCAACCCGTATTAGGAATCTGGCTCACAGCAATCATCTTTGTTGGTTCTCATCATTATTTATATAATGAGAAATTAACCAAGAGTAACACATTCCCATTCATTGTAATGGTTAGTTTTCTTTTAGGACTTGGGGTATTACTTGGTTGGATTGCTGATGAATTCTCATTATGGCATGCCATTGCGATTCATTTTAGTTATGATTTGGTGCAATTTATGTACATCCGTGAACCTAATTAAAGATTTATTCTTTTCACTTTCCCAGATGATGTCTCTATAAATCTGGAGACAAAAACAACCTTTTTCGGACGCTCATAAGTGGTGAGTCGTTGATTCATTTCAACGACAGTTGTATCCCAATTCGGCGGTTGAACACCCTCCACATAAAGCACCAATTCTTCACCGAAAACTTCGCTTTTCTGCCCAATTAAATAAAACCGATTATTGGCAATTAAATCCGCTATGTTTTTCTCAATCTTTTCAGGAAAAATCTTAATTCCAGCCGAGTTCACTACATTGTCAATGCGGCCGTGCCATTGAAATTTATTGGTATCAATTTTAGTAATAAGGTCATTGGTTACAAGGCGGTTTGATATTTCATTTTCGTTTATAACTAAACAATCGCGATCATCTTGTTCAATAGTAATCCCCGGCAAACAAGTATAAAATTGATCTGCTTGTGAAATGTTTCGCAATGCAACATGCGTAATGGTCTCCGTCATACCAAAAGTGGCGTATGATCGGTTTTTCAAGTTCATAAGTTTTGACTCAACTTTTGCAGAGACTGGAGCTCCACCAATAATTACAGCCGTAATACTTTCATATTTTACCTTTGTTTTATCATCAGACAAAATTGCCTCAACCTGATATGGAACAAAGGCTGCAAAATCAATCTTTTCGTTTCCAATACTTAGCAATGGATTTTGAGATACAGGTGCAACTACTATGCGCATTTCATGTTCCAAGGCACGGGCCAGCATTAATTTTCCCGCAATATAATCTGGAGATAAATTCAATAATAGGGTATGTCCTTTTCTGAATTTAAAGAACTTACCTGTCGCTTTTGCGGAAGCACGAACATTTTTTTTATTGAGAAGAATTTGTTTTGGCTCACCTGTTGAACCAGAGGTATAAACAGCAATATTTGCCGATTCAGATTCCCATTCTTCCAGAAAACTTTCAATTTTTTGTAAGTAATCAGATGAAATATCGTCGCATAAAACAATACTTTTGTGCATTGGAACAAATTTTGCTTGAAGGTAATTATTATTAAAATAGTTTTGTAACGAATATAAAAATAAGGGCTATTATAGTCCAGTCAAACAATAAAGAATATGAAAAAAATATTTGTATTAGCGCTAATTATAGCAACGGGATATACAGCAAGAGCAGCCGATATAGTCTTGGGTAAGGCAGCAATTAAAACAACCGCGGAAACCACTGAAGTTGGTATTAATTTTTTCCAAGGAACATGGGAAGAAGCGCTGGCTGTAGCCCAAGAAGAAAACAAGCTTATTTTCTTAGATGCAATGGCATCATGGTGTGGACCTTGTAAAATGATGGCAAGAACCACCTTTAAAGAAAAGGAAGTTGGAGAATTTTTCAACGCCAATTTCATCAATGTAAAAATGGATATGGAAAGAGACCCAGAAGGGCCAAGACTTTCAAACCAACTTTATTTAACGGCCTATCCAACCATGTATTTTTTGAATTACTCAGAAAAGCCAATTTATAAAACATTGGGTTATTTAAAAGCGAAACAGCTTATCGCCGAGGGAAAAAAGGCGTTGGAGATATAGTCAAAAGGCATTTCGCTTTGTATTTCAAATAAAACAAATAAGCTTCATCTCAAAAAAGGGCTGTAACAAAACGGCAAAATAAGTTATACTCTAAAAGAGAAGATGAAAAGAGGTGCTGTGCTTATACTTATGGGGATATTGGGTTTTATTCTAATCTCCGGGAATCAACATTCAAAAAAAACGAATAAAGAAAAACCGAACATAAAATCAGAAAGTCCGTCTATTGGAATTCAATTTATTCAGTCAGAGTGGTCTAAAGTCATAGAAATGGCTGCGGATGAAGACAAACTCATTTTTGTAGATTTATATTCCACAGCATGCAAACCATGTCGAATTATGGCGCAAACGGTTTTTACCGATTCACTTGTTGGCCATTATTTCAATCAGCACTTTATTAATGTATCCTACCACTTTAGAAATTCGTCATCAGGTCGTTATCTCAAGGAAAAATTCACGCTTAACACTTATCCGACATTTTATCTAATAGACCAACATGAGCGCCTTGTTCAACAATCAACAGGAATACAAACTCCAATTGAACTTATTGCAATGGGACAAAAAGCAATTGAGCAAAACAAAAAAGCGCCCAATTCATTTTAAACGAACAGGACGATATTCAATTTTATAAGTCTAAAACCTATTGATCAGTATCAACTTTCGCTAAATCTTCCGCTTTATAGTTCCCAGCTTTTAGGCCTTCTTGTACTTTTTTAAACGTTTCAATTGTATAAGCGACATCTTCTAAAGTATGCACGGCAGTTGGAATTAATCGCAACATAATAACATCTTTAGGTACAACAGGGTAAACAACGATTGAACAGAAAACATTATAATTTTCACGCATATCAAACGTGATATTTGTTGCTTCAGCCAATGTTCCTTCCAAAAACACAGGTGTTACTGCCGTATTTGTTCTTCCGATATTGAATCCTGCTTCCTTTAAACCTTTTTGAAGAGCGCTTGCCACTTTCCACAAATTCTCTTTGTGTCTCGGCTGCGTTCTTAATAATTCTAATCTTTTTCTAGCTCCAACAACCAATGGCATTGGTAAAGACTTGGCAAACATTTGAGATCGCATGTTATAACGCAGGTACTCTACGATATCTTCAGTCGAAGAAATAAATGCGCCAATAGAAGCCATCGATTTAGCAAAAGTTCCGAAATAAACATCAATTTCATCTTGCACTCCTTGCAACTCTCCAGTTCCCATTCCAGTCTCTCCTAAAGTTCCAAATCCGTGCGCATCATCCACCAAAATTCTGAAACTGTATGTTCCATTTTTACGGTATTCAACAATCTCTTTTAGTTTACCTTGATCTCCCGCCATTCCGAAAACACCTTCGGTAATTACTAAAATTCCACCACCAGTTTCTTCAACCAATCGTTTAGCGCGCTCCATTTGTTTCGAGAAACTGTCCATGTCATTGTGTTGAAAAACAAATCTTTTTCCAGCATGCAATCTTACACCGTCAATAATACATGCGTGAGATTCACTGTCATATACAATTACGTCTTTTCTATTCACCAAACAATCAATAGCAGAAAGAATTCCTTGATATCCAAAGTTTAATAAAATTGTATCTTCTTTTTGCATGAATTCAGACAACTCTGCCTCTAAAGCTTCATGCTCCGAAGTTTGACCTGTCATCATTCTTGATCCCATTGGATAGGCTAATCCCCAATCTGTAGATGCATCTGCATCTGCCTTTCTTACTTCAGGATCATTTGCTAATCCTAAATAATTGTTGACGCTCCAAACAAGACATTCTTTGCCTCTAAACATCATCTTATTCCCTATTTCCCCTTCTAATTTCGGAAAGGTGAAATACCCATGCACTCCCTTAGCGTGTTGCCCAATCGGACCTCTATTCGCCTTAATCTTTTCAAATATATCTAATGCCATATTTTTATTTTCTACCCCAAAGTATGGGATAAATTATGCTGCGAAATTATGGGGAAAAATCAGATTTACCCAATTTATAGCGAAATTTTATTCACATTTTTACGTTTACCCCACTAATTTTCACTTTTGTTAACAAATCAAAACGTATCTTTGCGGGGATTTAAATTTATTAGATGAGCTTAAAATTAACATCAATTTTTACCATAGTCTTTTCCCTATTTGTCTTGGGATCTTGTTCAGACTATCAGAAAATGCTTAAGGCGAACACCTCGTCTACTCCCGAAGAGATAAAAACGGCGGCCTTGGACTATTATGAAAAGGGCGACTATCTTCGTTCAGTAACACTTTTGGAACAAATTATTCCTATGTATAAACTAACCTCTCAAGGTGCAGACTTGTACTTCAAATACTGCATGGGAAATTATAAAATGGGGGATTATTTTTTATCTGGTTATTATTTCAAACGTTTTATTCGACAATACCCTTTAAGCAAAAATACAGAGGAAGCTTTATTTCTAAGTTCATTGTGTTCCGTGCAAAACTCTCCTGAACCTAGCCTTGATCAAACAGAAACATATAATGCACTAGATCAACTTCAAATTTTCATTGATCAATACCCAAATAGCTCAAGAATTGACACTTGTAATCAAATAATGGATGGATTACGTGCAAAATTAGAGTTAAAACAATTTGAATATGCCAAGCTCTATTATAAAACAGAAAACTACAAATCCGCAGTTGTAGCTTTAGAGCAAACATTTTTAAAATACCCCGAGTCGAAGTATAAAGAAGACATTTATTACTTGTTAGTAAAAAGCAATTTCGAACTTGCAATTAATAGTGTTTCTGCTAAAAAACTAGAGCGCTTAAACAATACTATAAAAAGTTATCTTAACTTTGTAGCCGCATTTCCAGAATCGAGTAAGCTTGGAGAGTTAAATTCATTGAAGAAACAAACCGATAAAACGATTGCTGATTTGTAAGTAAATAACGAAGGAAAATAGAGGTATGAGCATAAATTATAAAAACACAAACGCTAATCGCACAACGATTACACGAGATTTAGAAACGATTTCAGATAAATCTGGAAACATTTATGAGTCTTTAATTGCGATTTCAAAAAGATCCAATCAAATTGGAGCTGAAATGCGTGAAGAGTTAACCAGTAAGTTAGCTGAGTTTGCTTCAACTACTGATAACTTAGAGGAAATTTTTGAAAACAGAGAGCAAATTGAGATCTCTAAATTTTACGAAAGCTTGCCTAAGCCTGTAGCAATTGCTATTCAGGAATATATTGAAGGTAAGGTATACGTTAGAGATACATCAGTTGTAGCTGAAGAAGAAAAATAAATTAAATGCTTTCCGGAAAAAAAATCTTAATCGGAGTTACCGGAAGTATAGCGGCCTATAAAACAGCTTATCTTATTAGAGCACTAATAAAATTAGAGGCTGAAGTCAAAGTAATTATGACTTCGGCCTCTTCTGATTTTATCTCTCCGCTGACCTTAGCCACATTGTCTAAAAATCCAGTTGCCATTGAATTTGTTAAAAATGACAAAGGCGAATGGGAAAACCATGTCGAACTAGGACTTTGGGCAGATTTATTTGTTATTGCTCCGTGCTCAGCAAATAGCTTATCTAAACTAGTTTCAGGAAATTGCGATAATTTACTGATTGCAACTTATTTGAGCGCACGTTGCACCGTTTGGGTGGCTCCAGCAATGGACTTAGACATGTTTACACATTTTAGCACCACTGAAAATTTAAGACTTTTAAAAGAAAAAGGCGTTGGAATTATAGAACCAACTTCAGGTGAATTAGCGAGTGGATTGGAAGGGAAAGGGAGAATGGAAGAGCCAGAAACTATTGCCAATTTGATTGATGAATATTTTGCTGTTACATCCAACTTAAAAGGTAAATCCATTTTAATTACTGGCGGCCCCACATTCGAACCCATAGATCCTGTGCGGTTTGTTGGAAATCGATCAAGCGGTAAAACAGGTGTGTTGTTAGCAGACGCCTGTGCAGCGCGCGGCGCAAAGGTTACTTTAGTAACGGGTCCAACCCATGAAAAGGTAAAGGATCACCACATTGAAGTTATTTCTGTTGAAACGGCGCTAGAAATGTACGCCGCGGTGCAAGCGAATTGGGCGCAAATCGAAATTGGAATTTTTAGTGCGGCGGTTGCAGATTATCGTCCTGCAGCGCCTGAGACAGAAAAAATTAAAAAGAAAACTCCCCAAATGGCCATTGATCTGGTTAAAAATCCGGACATACTTTCTTGGGCAGGTGCTAATAAAACCGAACAACAATACTTGGTTGGCTTTGCCCTGGAAACGAATAATGAAATTGAAAACGCCCAAGGTAAATTTGAACGCAAAAACCTCGATTTATTGGTTTTAAATTCATTGAAAGATAAAGGCGCTGGATTTGGACATGAAACGAACAAAGTAACCTTTATAAAACATAACAATAAATTGATTAATTTTGAGTTAAAGATGAAGTCCAATGTTATGAACGATATTTTGGACGAAATTGAAAGAGATCATTAAATGAAGAAAACGTTTTTTATACTGTTTTTATTGGTTCAAACTCTGAGTGGAACTGCTCAAGAGTTGAATTGTCAAGTAGAGATTATATCTGCGCCAGCCCTTCAGGTAGGGCCAGTAGAAAAAGAAACTTTTGACGAGTTGAAAGCGGCGATTTATGATTTCATGAATACAACTAAGTGGACGAATGAGTTTTTCGAAATTGAAGAAAGAATCAATTGTAACATCTTAATTACAATGACCGACCTTCCTTCAACGACCACTTTTAAAGGGAAAATCCAAGTACAATCTTCACGCCCCGTATTTAATACAAGCTATAATTCGACCGTTTTTAATCATGTTGATGCTGATTTTGGAATAAACTATTTGAGGAATTCAGCTATTTTACCCATGAGTAATTATCAATATCGTGACAATTTATCAGCACTTCTTTCATTTTATGCGTATATGATTTTAGGGTACGATTATGATAGCTTTTCCTTAAAGGGAGGCGATCCGTATTTTAAAGCCGCACAGCAAATTGCCAATAATGCAAAAAATTCTGGTGATGAAGGTTGGTCTGCCTCAGCGTCTAAAAAAAGAAATAGATTTTGGATGGTTGACAATGTATTACAACCCGTATTCGCGCCATTGAGAAACGCCTATTACAACTATCACCGCAAAGGGCTGGATGAGTTTTACAATGACCAAGCCATAGCGCGTAAAAAGATTCTTGAAACATTACAAAGCCTTGATAAAGTTCAACGCTCACGACCAGGTTCAATGAACTTGCAGCTTTTCTTAACAAGTAAGACCGCCGAATTAATTAATATTTTCTCTCAATCTGAGATTAAAGAAAAAAACGCTGCGGTAAGTATCTTGAAAAAATTGGATCCAGTGAATTCTTCCAATTATCAAGAAATCTTGAATTAATCTCAAATCCCGAAATTATTTCAATTTCTTTACTAATCCCTTTCAAATATCTGGTTATTTTATTCTGGCTATAGATTTATTCCTTTTGCTCTTACTTCGACAGGCTCAGCAACCAAACAAAACGAACCCAAAAGGTCTTTAGCGGAGCTAAAGCCTTCCCGATCCATTCTCAAATCAATTTCCTCTCCCCCTTTAATTAAATCACTTTTCGACTGAATATCAAACGCCGCAGGAACATAATTATACCTTCTAATTCAGTTTTAAGCCGAACCGATTTTAATTTAAAGCGAAAACTCCGATTTTAGCTCGAATCCGAAATAAATTCAGTTTTGCTTCCTTTTAATTCATTATTTTTGATGTAAATGTGGACTGAACTATGCTGAAGCGATTAGATATCTCAAATTATGCCCTTATTGAAAATGTAAACCTCCATCTTAATTCAGGATTTACAGCAATTACAGGAGAGACAGGGGCAGGCAAGTCTATTCTGCTCAAAGCCTTAAATTTATTGTTGGGAGAACGTGCAGATACAGCCGTTTTAAAGCAGTCAGAAAAAAAATGTGTACTGGAAGCGGAATTGGATATTTCAAAACTGGCCTTGTCATCATTTTTTAAGGCGAACGAACTCGATTATGAGGAAGATTGCATTATTCGAAGAGAATTTAATACTGCGGGGAAATCACGCGTATTTATTAACGACACACCTGTTCAACTCACCTTATTAAAAACATTGGGTGAAAAATTAATTTCGATTCATACCCAACATCAAACCCTTCAAATATTAAACGCGGCTTTTCAACTAGACGTTTTAGATCATTTTGCTGGAATTGAAAAATTAGTTACGGCTTACACCAAAAAATATACAAGCTACAGAGAAAAGGTTAATACACATATTGAACTTAAAGTAAAGGATGCGGAGAGTAGAAAAGAAAAAGATTATTTAGCTTTTCTCTTGAGCGAATTGCAAGCCGCCAATTTATCCAAAATTAATTTGGAGGAACTCAAGCAAAAATCAGCAAAAATTGAAAACGCCGAGAAAATTCAAACCGCCATCAGTTTTGCGCAATCTATATTTGAAAACGATTCTTTTTCGCCTTCGATCGGAATTAAAACACTCATTGAAACTTTTGATGATCTCAAAAAATTTGATCCTAGCTTCGCCGACATATCAGCAAGGCTTTGGAGTTTAAAAATTGAATTGGACGACGTTGAAGCGGAAGTTAATTCCAGTGAAAATGGCGAATCATATTCCGAAGAAGAGGCCGTGCTTATAAAAGAACAACTTGAACAATTCAATACCCTTTCGTTTAAACATAATTTAACCGAAGTAGAACAATTGCTAGAATTGGAAAAAACAATTGGTGCCGATTTAAATGCCATTGCCTCTTTAGAAGCAAATATTACGGCCCTAGATCTTGAAATTAAATCCCTTGAAAAGGAATTAACCAAAGAGGCAAAAACAATTCAAAGCAAACGAAAAGCGGCAACTGCAAAATTAGAGCGCGAGGTAAAAACGCGACTAAATAATGTCGCCATGCCCAATGCCGAACTAAACATAGAACTAACCGAAAAAGAACGATTAGGTGCAGCAGGCTTGGACAGTATAGATTTTTTATTCAAGACCAATTTGGGCGGTAACTTTTCCTCCATTAAAAAAGTAGCTTCAGGTGGAGAATTATCGCGATTAATGTTGGTGATTTTATCGATTCTTTCAGAAAAGAAAAACCTACCTACTTTAATTTTTGACGAAATAGATACAGGTGTTTCTGGAGAAGTGGCTTCAAAAATGGCCGTGGAGTTCGAAAAAATGGGTGAACAGATACAGGTTATTGCTATTACACACTTGGCGCAAGTGGCCGGCAAAGGGCGCTCGCATCTGCATGTTTCAAAAGCATCCACTGCTGGTAAAACAAATACCTTTGTAAAATCATTACAAGGTGATGAAAGAATTGATGTGTTGGCGAGTATGATTAGCGGTGAAGAAATTACACAAGCGGCCAAAGAAAATGCGGCGAATTTATTATCTAAATAATTCGTAAATTTGGTACAGTTTTTGAAAACTCCAGTCCATTAAAAATTTAATGATATGAAACCACAACTTTTACTTTTAACCTTTTTATTTTCCTGTGCTACCATTTTTGCGCAAAGCACTGGAGATGCGACTTTTTACTCCAATACGGGTAAAAAATTCTACGTTGTACTAAACGGAGTGAAACAAAATGCAGATGCGCAAACAAATGTTAACATTTCTGGACTGACAGAAAGTTTTTACAGCTGTAGAATTATTGCGGCAGATAAATCTTTCAACCTTGAAAAAAACATTGCCGTAAAAAAAGACTCATTGATGACCTATCGCATTATCGAAAAAAAGGGGAAATATAAGCTCCGTTATTACAGTGAGTCTTCTTTAGGATCAGTGAGTGCACCACAAGGTCAAGTAAATGTTGTTTATCACAACAGCGATCTGCCTGAAGGCACACCGACGGTAACAAACAATAACAGCACAGTTACTAGCACAGGTGGAACTGGAAATGTGAGCACAAACACTTCTACAAATGTTTCAACTAACACGACCACAACAAGTACTTCCACAAATCAAGGCGGAAATGGTGAAAACGTGAGCATCAACATCAATATGAATGAAAATGGAATGGGTGCAAATGTGAATATTCAAACCACTGGAACGAGTAAACAAGACGGATCAGGTGGAGGATCAGGTGGCGGAAACGGAGATGGAACAGGGCCTGCGAATGGAATGGGAACGAACGGCACAAGTGTCACTAGCACATCAACGGAAACGACATCCACCTCTACCACAACAACAATTAATGGTGTTACAACACATTCAGAAGAATCAGCCACAGTGACCAGCACAAACAATAATGGTGTGACAACCCAAACCACAAGTGTTAGTTCAGAAAGCAATCTTTATACGGATGATGACATGGTCATGACAATGGATGCAGGATGCGGTACAAGTGATCAAGACATGGAAAAAATTACAGCACAAATTAATAATGAAGCTTTTCCAGATGATAAATTGCGTGTTGCAAAATTATTCGCCCAAGAAAAATGCATGAGTGTAACGCAAATTACGGAAATCACGAAGCTCTTCAACTTTGATGATAATAAAATGGAGTTTATCAAAATGGCTCATACAAACTGCATGAATCAAGGGGATTATATGCAATTATTAGAGGTGTTTACATTTTCAGATGACAAAGAAGAATTAGAGCTCTTTATTCAAATGAAATAGATTTATCCAACAAATACTTAAATTTGGGGTACAAAAGCATCCCTTTTTTTATGTCAAGAAAAATCGTTTTAACAGGTAGTATGCTTATTCTTTTAGGAATCATTCTTGGAGCAATGGCAGCGCATGCTCTGGAAAAGGTAATTAGCGCTGACTTAATCGCAACTTTTGAGAAAGGCGTTAAATACCAGTTTTATATTGGCATTGGCTTGTTGACAGTTGGTTTAAACGCCAAACAAATCCCATTCAAATTAAACCTCTTTTACCTTCTCAACTTAATTGGTGTCATTTTATTTTCAGGTTGCATTTACCTTTACGCCCTGCATGAAATAATCCCCGTGTTTAAACCCGCCGCAATGATTGTTCCTTTTGGAGGAATGAGTATGATCGCTGCATGGACTGTTTTTGTGGTTCAATTAATCCGAAAAAGATAGCGTTTGAAAATCCAATTTTCACCCGTTTTTCCCCTTTTTTAATCGATTTAAATAGCTTATCTTTGTCAGTTCTAACACCTTATTGAATGAAAAATATTATTGCACTTTTATTGATTGCCGCTTCATCAGTTGGCTTCAGTCAAGACACCACAGTTGTTCAAACGTTCACATACGACTCGATTTCGACTCGTCGCGCTACTTTCCCTTTTCCAGCGGAATTGGAAGGGAAACAGTTTGAAAAGGTACTCATGTACTACAATATTAAATGTGATCCACTTACACCTTGGGATGGCTTCAATTGCGGGGAATGGGATTATTTAGCTTATTCTCATATCTATGATCACACGGGCAGCTTGGATTCCAATGAGGTGTTATCTCAACGCTATATTGTAAATGGTGAAACCCCAGAAACAATCCCATACGTGAATGATGCGTATTATAATTATTACGAGAGTTACGAAAAATTCATTACCTATACTGCGGAAGCTGACACGGATTATCCACTAGGTGCAGGTGGTGTAAGTAGTTCCGCTCCATTTGGAACAACTAATGCAACACAACGCAGTCAAATGTTGTGGGAAAAACCAGAATTAACAGAAATAGGAATGGGCACTGGAGATATAGCCAAACTCCGTTTTGATATCACCGATCTTGGAACATCTATGGGGCATTTAACAATTAGAATGAAACATACAACAGCTGACGAACTCAGTAATTTTGACGAAGCAGATTGGACTGTTGTTTATGACCGAAACACCATATTTTTAGCAACTGGAGAAAACACATTAGACCTTACCTACCCCTTCGCTTATGATGGCGCTTCCGGTATTTTAATGGATATTTCATTCGAGAACGGTGAAGCTGGTGGAGATGATAATGAACTTTCAGCAACAGCGAGTGGTTTTAATTCAGTGATTACAACAAATGAGAAGTTAGGTTATTTAAATATTGAAGCTGGACAATGGGCGCAGCTTGAGTTCAGCGATTACGATTTTGGTGATGAAATTACCATTTCGTTTTGGGCGAATGGAAACGCAGATTATTTACCTGTTAACACCTCAGTATTAGAGGCAAGTGACAGTCTAACTAGTCGTCAATTAAACATTCACTTTCCATGGTCTAACAGTAGAGTTTATTGGGATGCAGGAGCTGGCAGTGGCAATGATAGAATCGACAATTTAGCAACTGAAGCAGAATTTGAAGGAAATTGGCACCATTGGGCATTTACTAAAAATGGACCAACTGGAATCATGAATATTTATTTAGACGGCGTATTGTGGTTTTCAGGAACAGATAAAAACAGAGCCGTTGGAGAAATTAACCGTTTTATCTTAGGTGCAAATAAAAACGTAGGCAATGGTTGGTCTGGTAAATTAGATGAGTTTAGAATTTGGGATGTAGAATTGGACGGAGCGACTATTGAAGCATGGATGAATCAAAAAGTAGATGCGGGTCACCCGAACTATGGTGATTTAGTGACTTATTATGATTTTGATGAAACACCAACTGTTGCAGATAAATCAGGCAACGATAGAGATGCTATGTTGAACACACCATCAATGGTTCAGTTCTATGAAGGATCGCAAGCTGGTTTTGAAACAAGTATGACCAGACCTAACATTACATTTGTTCAAGGAACCTATACCAGTGAATTAGATTCAGTTTTGATTGTTGATTCCGTTATGGTGAATCCCATTGATATTATTGAGCAAGAAGTTAACGGCCGTAAATTTACAATTGTTGACATTACTCACCATTGGCCAGAAGGAATGAGTTACACCTATGACCATGAAGGAAATGAAATTGATTCTACATGGCATGAGGCTGACGAAACGTTGACCAATGAAGAAATTGTATATTATCAGGAACCCTATGAAATCATTAATCAATTTGAAATAGGACGTTTTATCACGCCTTACGGAATTGGATTTGATCTTGGACCACAAGGATTCACCTATGTTTATGATGTAACCGATTATCAATCTTTATTAAGTGGAGATGTTGATTTTCAAGCGCACAACACACAAGAATTAATTGATATTCAGTTCTTATTTATTGAAGGAACACCACCGCGAGATGTATTGGGATTTGAGCAATTATGGAATGGTAGAGGAAGTTTCCTTTATAAAAACTTAGATGATGATGTGAACCTTCAGGCTTATGAAGTTGACTTGGATCCTGCAGGAGATATGTTCAAAGTTCGTTCTAGAATTACTGGTCATGGTCACAACGGATCAAACAACTGTTGCGAGTGGGGATTTGGTGTAGGAAGAGATCATGAATTATTAATTGATGGTGAAATTAGAGATACTTGGGAAATTTGGCAAGAAGAAGAGTGCGGAGATAATCCAAACATTAGTCAAGGTGGAACATGGCCATATGCACGTGAAGGATGGTGTCCTGGAGACATTGTTGAAGATCACGAATTTGACATTACACCATTTGTAACACCAGGAACTACAGCAACCATTGATTATGATATTGAAGACGTTCCGGATGCAGATCCTGCTCAAGGAAATGGAAACTATGTTATTGCCATGCATATGATGACGTATGGTCAAGCCAACTTCGCTTTGGATGCAGCAGTAATTGATGTATTAAATCCAAACGAATGGGAATACTATAGCAAATGGAATCCTACTTGTCAGAACCCAAGAATCCTTATTAAGAATACAGGATCAACTCCACTTACAGCATGTAAAATTGATGTGTGGATTGGTGGATTTGATAATATCATCACTATTGATTGGACGGGAGACTTAGCCTTTTTAGAAGAAGAAATGGTAGAAGTTCCAGTAACACCTGAATGGTGGGCAGATTTTGAAGGTAAATTAACGTTTAACGCTCGTGTAAGAGAACCAAATGGTGGAACAGACGAATATTCCAATAACGACATTTACCGTGTTAAATTCGAAGCTTCGCCAGTGATTAACGAACCATTCTTTATTTGGCTTAAAACAAACAATCAGGCTGCTGAGAATCAAATTTATTTGAAAGATCAAAATGGAGATATTGTTTATTCAAGAACATCACTTGACAATGAAACCGAGTATAAAGACACCATGAATTTAGAAACAGGTTGTTATACACTTGAATTATATGATAGTGACCATGATGGATTAGCTTTCTGGGCAGCTACAGATGAGTCTAACGGATTCTTGCGATTGAGAGAAGTTGGCGGAGGAATGATTGAAGCATTTAGCCCTGATTTTGGTCACTACATCAAATACTCATTCAGCGTTGGTTTTGCCGTTGGATTAGATGAAGAAGAAAAAACGAATTATAATATTGAGGTTTATCCCAATCCAAACAACGGTGAATTTAACTTGACCTTGGACAATTTTATTGGTGAGGATATTTTATTAGAAGTTTATAATGAGCTTGGCGCAGTGGTTTATAATGAATCTATCACAGACATGACGGCTGATGGATACATGCAGCGCCAATTGAATTTGAAGAACTTAACAGAAGGTGTTTATGTCATTCGTGTAGTTTCAGACAATAAGTCAGTCACAAAACGAATTGTGATTCAGTAAACGATTTACTACTTACTTAAGAAAGGCTGTTGAGTTTACTTGGCGGTCTTTTTTATTTAACTTTTAGGGGTAATACCCTGGGTGTCATTTATAAAACTCATACTCAAGATAGTCATCTTGAGTATATTCGATCTTCATTGTCCACATCTACCCAGCTAACATCCATTACTTCTGTTGTATCTAATAAAGAAGGGACTGCGATTTCGGTAAATGAACCTTCATCATTTCTAAAAAAATGAAGACTATCAACAGATACGGTACAGACAGTTAGGTCATCCCATCCATCTTTGTCAAAATCACAAAAAGTAATTCCTCCCGACAAATCAACAGGAAGACCAAAAGTTACGTCTATTCCTTGTACATCACTAGTTTCAGTAAAACCTGTTTGGGCGAAAGTAAAGTGCACGAAAAGGCAGGCAAAAACTGAGAATACGGTTTTCATTTAAAAGAGTTTGGTTGCGAGTAATTGTAACAAAATTACTTTAGCTATACAACTCTCTTCTGGTTTACAACCTTTTGAAGTGATACGCGTCGTTTATTCCGTTGGAACTCGATTGGTGGCATCTGTATTTTCTGCCTGCGGAGTTCTGGTATATGAAAAACCAAAATCAAGGTGGAAATGATCATCATGCAAGGCATTAATTAATGGCGACAATCCTTGAACCACATAAATGTCAGATGCTTTTAAAAGCTGACCATATTCAGTAGCAAACAATTCATCTTTCAACTCAATTTTA
>Ga0213861_10001603_pt1 | contig 19846 bp, 10 predicted proteins | sample PICome_4_FD_160110 | JGI IMG/M metagenome (GOLD analysis project Ga0213861, IMG submission 160110) | Coastal seawater microbial communities near Pivers Island, North Carolina, United States - PICO131 | ecosystem: Environmental > Aquatic > Marine > Coastal | place: USA: North Carolina... | reverse complement strand
GATGCAATAAGAAATTAAACACATTTAAGAGATATTATTTTTCTAGAAAAGACATGCCTCTTTTTTCTGAATCTGAATTCAATATGGCGCTTGACACAAGCAAGACAGTATTTTGTGCAGTTAAAGACTGGGGTGTTGGATACTTTAATGGGGATAGTTTTCAATTATTAAAAATAAAAAACTTACCTAAAAATGCTATTAATAAGATGGTTTTTACTCAAAATGGCGAATTACTTTTACTATTTGATAGCAATGAGCTTTATTCCTTAATACTAAAAACCAATAATAAGGGTGAAAAAACAGTTTCTCAATTAAAGCAGGTTTTAACTAGTGTGAAAGATTTTGAGATTCTGTCTCAAAACAAAATCTGTGTTTTTAAAATTTCTGGTAAGGCAGCCTTGTATTCTTTTGATGATAAAACTGAGGTCGAAATAGAGAATAACAATATTCAAAATATTATATCAAGAACTAAAGAGGGCCTTTTGATATATAATGATTCTGGGTATTTTGTTATTGATAGTTTAGGAAAAACAATAAATAATGCATGGACTAAGAAACTAAAAAATCAAAAAATAACAACATTATTACAAGGAACAGAAAATGTTATTTGGACTGGAACCGATGGCGATGGACTTTTTAAAATGTACCCACAAAAAAAAGTATTTAATTTAGTTTCTAAAACGCAAGTACCTGAAATAGATGGAGGTATTGTAAGAGCTTTTTTAGAAGTAGGAGGGAATTCATTTTGGGCAGGAACTAAAGGAAGTGGATTATTTCGCTTTCCTTCTAAATTTTATTTAAACACCAACAAACCAATAGCATATCAAAACTTTAATGAGAGTAATAGCTCCATAAATAATGCTGTATTTTCACTTTGTAAAGGACAGGAAGATCTTATTTTTATTGGAACAGATGGTATAGGAATTAATGTTTTTGATTTAAAAAAATCAAAACTTTTTGCTTGGTCAGATATTATTGGAAATGAGCTTTGCTCATATTTTAAGTCTACCTATGCAATTTATCAAGATGATGATGGTTTTATTTGGCTGGGCACAAATGGATATGGAATGATCCGTTTTAAAATTTCACGTTTTGGTGAAGCATTAAAAATTACTGACTTTAAACAATATCTAGCTGCAAATGGATCAAAGGAATCTTTAAGTAGCAATATTATTTTTTCTATAATACCAAAAAGTAGCGAGGAGCTTTGGATAGGCACTAGGTTGGGTGGGTTAAATCTTTTTAAAAAGACAACTAGTACATTCAAAACATTTAAAAACAATAAAAATAATCCTCAGAGTTTATCAAATAACGATATTTTATGTCTTCAAACAGATATAGCAAAAAGACTTTGGATTGGAACAAGTTTTGGTTTGAATGTACTAGAAGAATTTAGTGATGGTAAAGAACCAAGGTTTAAAAACTTTACGGTAAAAGATGGTCTTCCAAATAATACAGTTCACGGTATTATTTCGGATAATGAATCTAACCTTTGGATAAGTACAAATTTTGGATTATCTAATTTTGTAGTTAATGAATCAAAATTCATTAACTATACTAAAAGTGAAGGCCTGCAAAACAATGAATTTGCAGATGGGGCTTTTTATCAAAATAATAGTACCGATTTTATTTTTATGGGTGGGATTAAAGGGTTTAATTATTTTTTGCCATCTAAAATAGAAGAATCTCAAGTTATACCAGATATTCTTATTGATAAAATTAGTGGTCGAAATCAAGAAATCCCATATTACCAAGGACTTGTTGTATCTCCAAATTCAAAAACATTTCCTTCAATAGTTTTACAACACAATCAAAACTTTTTTGATGTAAAATTGGCAGCTTTAACTTATATAAACAGTGAAAAATGCCAATATGCCTATAAACTAAATAATTTTGATCAAGATTGGAATTCCATTAATAATAGAAGAATCATCTCTTTTACTAATGTGCCAAAAGGGTCTTATTCTTTATGGATTAATTGGTCAAATAGCGATGGTGTTTGGAGCAACCCCGTTCATGCTATTGATATTGAAATAAAACCTGTTTTTTGGCAATCAAATGTGGCCATAATCGTTTATTTTATTTTACTTTTTCTTTTTCTCCTTTTTGTTTGGAGCTATTTTAACAAACAATATAAATTAAGGCAAAATATTATTTTTCAAAAAAGAGAGGAAGAAATCCACCAAAATAGATTGACGTTTTTTACAAATATTGCCCACGAATTTCAAACACCTTTAACTTTAATAGAAGGACCAGTGCAAAAGCTAGCTGAATCTGAAAATTTAGGAGAGCGAAATACTAAGTTTATAAATATGATTCAGAGAAACTCTTCTAGGCTCCTTTTTTTAACACAACAATTACTGGAATTTAGAAAAGCTGAATATGATTATTTGGAAGTTGCAGTAAAGCAGTTTGATTTGGTTAATTTGGTTGAACAAATAGCAGAGTTATTTGATGAATGGGCTTTAGATAAAAATATTGAGTATAATTTGGAATTGCCAACAGAATTAGTTAGTTGGTATGATAAGGATAAAATTGAAAAAATAATTTTCAACCTATTGTCCAATGCATTTAAATATACTCCAAAAAATGGCAATATTAAATTAGAGCTCAATATTCAGGGCAATGAAATAAAAATGCTCTCTATTAAAGTATCCAATACAGGTAAAGGAATTTCAAAAGAAAAACTAGACTCTTTATTTGATAGGTTTCTTTTAACGGATACAGTAGATAAAACAGATACTGATTTGTTTAGAACAGGAATAGGTTTAGCATACATTAAAAAATTAGTAACTGTGCTAAGAGGAGATATTGATGTATCGAGTAAGCCTAATAAATCAACCGTTTTTTCAATTATGATTCCTTGTAGTAAAGAATCATTTAAAAGCAAAGAAATTGATATAGAAGGAAGTCAAATTTTAATTTCAGATTACCTTAAAAATATACTTGACGAGAGTCCAAATGCCTCAGATGGTGTATTAAATAAAATGTCATCACTTGAAGCTTTTTTAGAACAACGCAAGGTGATACTGATTGTTGAAGACGAAGGGGAAATACAATTGTTTTTAAATGAATTATTAAAAGAAAAGTACAAAATTATTATTGCAAGTAATGGTTTAGATGCAATTGAAAAGATGAAAGTCGACCTTCCCGATATTATTATCAGTGATGTTATGATGCCTGAAATGGATGGTATAGAATTTTGCAAAAAAGTTAAACGCGATGATAGAACCTGTCATATACCTGTAATAATGCTGACTGCTAAAAGTTCTATTTTACACCGCATTGAAGGACTTGATAGCGGAGCGAACTCTTACATCCCAAAACCATTTCATCCAGAGCATATCCTTATTAGGGTTAAAAAACTTATACAAGAACGGGAACTTATTTTAAAACATTTGGCTCAAGATACACTTATTGAAAATATTAAAGATCTTGAAGTACATAATGACGATAAAGAATTGTTAAGAAATGTTATTGATTTAATTCGTAACAACATAGAAAATGATAATCTTCAAAGCTCATTTATTGAAGAAAAGCTAGGCATTAGTAATTCTCAATTATATAGAAAAATTAAACAAATTTTTGGTTTTTCTCCAGGAGATTTAATACGAACTATAAGGCTACAGTATGCAGCCGAATTATTGAAAAAAAGTAGTTTTACCGTTTCAGAGATTTGTTATCGATCAGGTTTTAATAGCCGATCTTATTTTTATAGGGAGTTCAAAAAAATGTATGATCATACACCTAAAAATTATCAAATCAAGAATAACTCATTTTAATTGTCTTAAAAAGAGGTTGTTAACAGCTAGTGTACACTTTTGATGACATAGTGTACACTAGCTGTTGTACTTTCAATCTATATTTATCATCAAGTTATCAGATTTGATAAGAAATAACTCACTAACCTAATCTATAATTATGAAAAAAAATCTCCAAATTATTAATCAATTTAATTCTCTTTTATTATGAAAAAGCGCATTATGTATAACCTATATTTTATAGCATTTATGTTATTGGGAAGTTCGTTGTATGCACAAAACGTGACGGGAACTATAACAGATAACACTGGCCCTATACCAGGAGTAAATGTTATTATAAAGGGAGCATCGTCAGGTACGGCAACTAATTTTGATGGAAATTATACTTTAGAGAATGTAGCTACTAATTCTGTCATTGTTTTTAGTATGGTAGGCTATTTAACACAAGAAATCAATTTTAACGGGCAATCCCAAATTAACATCATATTATCAGAAGATATACAGGCATTAGATGAAGTTGTATTAGTCGGATATTCATCATTAAAAAAATCAACTTTAACTGGTGGTGTTTCAGTAGTAGATATGGGAGACCTTGAAAAGACTCGGGTAGTAAATGTATCTCAAGCACTGCAAGGACAAATTGCTGGTGTGCAAGTAACATCTAGCTCTGGTGCACCCGGTGACCCTATTCAAGTACGTATCCGTGGAGAAGGAACTATTGGTGACAATAATCCTTTGTATGTTATAGACGGCATTCCAACAAGAGATATTGGTTTTTTAAATCAAGCCGATATTAAGACAATGACGGTTTTAAAAGATGCCTCAGCAGCAGCCATTTATGGATCGAGAGCTTCTGGTGGAGTTGTGTTAATAACAACAAAAAGTGGACAAAAAGGAAAAATAAGTTTTGATTTCAACTATTGGTCAGGAATACACTATGCTTCCAATCTTCCAAATATGTTGAATACAGAGCAGTATATGAATACTGTTGAAAAAGCTTGGAACAATTCAGATAGAACTGGAACAAATCCTTATACAGCAGATAAAGGAAGAGCCGATTTCTCTGATACGGATTGGCTTGATGAATTGTTTGAAACTGGAAAATCACAAAACTTGCAATTTACGGCTAGTGGAGGTGGTGATAAAGTCCAGTTTTTAATGTCTTTAGGCTATTATGGTCAAGATGGTATTGTAATATTTGATAACGATAAGTACAAAAGATTAAGTTATAGAACCAATATTAATGCTAATCTGACAGATCGTTTAAAAATTGGGACTAATCTTCAGTTAACATATGCCACACAAGATAAAATAGCTTCAAAAGGTGAAAGCGTAGTTAGATTTGCTTTAATTAGACCTCCAGTTGGTGCTGTTTACAAAGATTTAGATGATCCTACTTATTCTGCAAGTAGCCCTTTTACAGATTTACCATTTTATGTGCATAACGATTTTGGTACAGGAGGGTGGGAAAGTGATAAATACGAGTGGGGAACCAATCCAATCGCATGGACTTACTTTACTGATGACGTCAGAAAGGATTTTAGAACATTTGGAAATATTTATGCTGAATATTCTTTTTTAAAAGATAAAGAACTAACATTTAGAACCAATGTTGGTATTGATTTATCCTTTATTCACAACAAAGCTTTTGGAGTTAATTATGGTGATGATGATGGTGGTGGTAATGCTACAGATCAAGGCTTAGGAAGACAAAATCGTCCGAATAATTTAAACGAAGAACGGGGAGAAGCTCGCACCATTACTTTTAATAACACATTAAATTATGTAAAGACTTTTAATGTTAAACATGATATTAGTGCATTAATAGGAACAGAATATATTGATAGCTATAGCTCTTCAATAGGAGCAAGTAGAGCACGTTTTGATAATGCAGATAGCACTTTTAGATATCTGGATTACGGTGGAACAGAAGCTGATTTATGGAATGGTGGTAGCGCTTCAGAATGGGCATTGTTTTCATTGTTTAGTTCAGCTTCATATGTATTTGATAACAAATACATGGTTACAGCTAACATAAGAGCAGATGCATCATCAAGATTCTCAGAAAAAAACAGATGGGGTTATTTTCCTTCTGTTTCTGCTGGATGGAAAATTTCTGATGAACCCTTTTTAAAAGATATCAAATGGTTGTCTAATTTAAAGTTAAGAGCTGGTTGGGGTAAATTAGGAAACCAAGAGATTGACAACTATGCCTTTTTAACTTTAATTAGTCAAACAGACGGTAAGGTTGTTGTTAACCGTTACGGTAATGAAGATTTAAAATGGGAAAGTTCTGAATCAACAAACATAGGTCTAGATTTAGGCTTTTTAAATAATAAATTAACAGCTACTATTGAATATTTTGTAAAGAACACCTCAGATATTTTATTACCAATAGGTTTACCAAATATTGTTGGAGATGTATCGCCTACCATTGTAAATGCTGGTGAGGTAAGTAATAAAGGATTTGAGTTTTCATTGAACTTTAGAGAGTCAATTAAAGAATTTAAATACAGTTTAAATGCAAATTTAGGAACCGTAATAAATAATGTTGAAAAGTTGCACCCTAACGTGCCAAGGCTTGTTGGATCGGTTTCAAGAACAGAGATTGGACAGCCATTAAATGCTTATTATGGATATAAAATGGTTGGGATTTATCAAAATCAAACCGAGATAGATACTCACTTAAACGGGACATTAAACCCTAGTGTAAAACCAGGCGATATTAAATTCCTAGATATAAATGATGACGGCATTATTAATTCTGACGACAGAAAGTTTCTTGGTAGCTCAATACCAGACTTAACTTACGGAATTTCATTTTCATCATCTTACAAAAACTTCGATTTTTCATTCCTTTTTCAAGGAGTAGAAGGGGTTGATAGGTATAATGACTCTAAACAGATATTAGATTATGATACGCGTCCGTTTAATTATACTACCAATATTTTAGGAGCATGGGATGGTGAAGGTACTAGTAATACAATTCCAAGAGTTGCATTTGAAGATAATGGAAGTAGTAAAGTGTCAAGTATTTTTGTTGAAGATGCGTCTTACTTACGTCTTAAAAATATAGAGCTTGGTTATACAATAAGTGGCATAAAAGGGTTTCAAGATATGCGTCTTTATGTTTCTGGTCAAAATTTATTTACAGCAACTAAATATACAGGAATGGATCCTGAGTCTACAGATTTATTGGACAAAGGAACCTACCCATCTTCATCTTCCGTTTTATTTGGTTTAAATATTAAATTTTAAAAAAATAATTATGAAAACAATATATAATAGTTTAATTGCCGTATGTATCATCACGACTTTTGTGAGTTGTAATGATGAACTCACAAATGAACCCATTGGACTTCTAACTTTAGATCAAATTGATGCAAGTCCTACACTAAACACTCTTGAATCTTCAGTTAGTTCCTCATACCAACTTCTTTCAAGTACCTTAAATCTTATCGGTGAATGGGGTTGGAATGATGGAACTGTACTTAGAAATGATTTTATTTTACATGACATTGCATCCAATGACATGGATAAAAAATGGAATCCAGACGGGGATCAAGCTTGGATGGATGAGTTTAGTGCTTTTAGTTTTACTTCAGATAATGGTGGATTTAATGGATTATGGCTTTATGATTATGAAGGCATTAATAGAATAAATCTTGCGATAAGTTATTTAACAAATCCTGAAGTAACCCAGGAGGTCGGTATTGCTGATGCCCGTAAGAATCAATTATTAGGTGAGGCCTATTTTTTGAGAGCTTATTATTATTTTGATTTAGTAAATAATTTTGGTGATGTACCACTATTAACGGTGCCGTTAGAATCGTTTGAAGAAGCTTTTGATGTTGCAATAAGAGTTCCAGCCACAGAAATTTGGGGACAGATAAATTCAGATTTATCAGAAGCAAAAACATTATTACCAAATTCGAAATATCCGTCTCCCTCTGAACCATGGAGAGCTTCAAAAGGAGCTGTAATTGCATTGCAAGCGAAAGCTGCCTTATTTAATGAAGATTGGGCAAAAGTAATTAGCTTAGTAGCTGAATTAGATGTTCTTGGTTTTTATAGTTTAAATACTAACTATTTTGACAGTTTTGATAGCGCTAAAGAGTTTTCTGATAATGAAGTGATTTTTGCTTATGACCATGTGTCAGATCAAAACCCAAGAAATGGAAACGGGTTGTGTGCTTTAGTAGGATGGGGATTTATAGCTCCAAGTGCTGATTTTATTAATGCGTTTGAGGCGAACGATCCTAGATTATTATATACAGTAGATGCAGCCAATCAAAATGTTTCAAAAATTTTAGGCAATACTGTTGGTGATAACAAAGGAAATGATGATGCGCCAAGCAACAAGATTTTTATACGTTATGCTGATGTATTACTTTGGAAAGCAGAAGCTTTAAATGAAACAGGAAGTTACCCTGGAGCTGTTGCGATTATAAATCAAATTAGAACAAGAGCAAGAACAACTCCCACAGCAGATGGTTCTATTGTTCCCGCAGGAACTTTATCTGACAGACCAAGTTCAACTGATCCAGCTCAAATAAAAGGATGGTTGATGTCTGAAAGAAGAGTTGAATTAGGTTTTGAGTCTCAAAGATTTAACGATCTAAAAAGATGGGGAACTGCAAAATCTGTTTTAACAGGTCTAGGAAATAATTTTCAAGACAAAAATTACTTATATCCAATTCCACAGGGAGAAGTTGATAAGTCAGGAGGAAGTATTACACAAAATCCCGGTTATTAATTTGCTTTTAAAATAGTTAATTTTTGAGTTAGTTTATTTGTTTAGAGAGAAGTCGTTTTTAGTTTACTACTTCTCTTTTAATTAAAAATCATGTGTTTTCATCTTTAAAATAATCTAACCTTTTTTAAGAGTGTAGTCATAACTAATTGACAAAAAACCAACTACAAAAAACAAATTTGAATACTTGATATTTATGTTTAAAGTAAATACCCATTATTAATTATTTTGTTTAGGCTATAGGAAATTGAAAAATACAATATCGTATTCACTTTTAAACATATTATAAAATGAAAATATAATTCTAAATTTTATGAAAGACATATCTCATAGAAGCTATCAAAACCCCCTTTTATCTCCAAAAGATTTAAAAACTAGTAACAAAAACATGATTATAGAGTGTTTACTTAATCCAGGGGTATTTGAATTCGATGGAAAAATATGCCTTTTAATTAGGGTAGCTGAAAGAACAGTTCAAAAGGATGGTTTTCTATCTGTTCCTATCTATAATGCTAACGGTAATATTAAAATAATAGATTTTGATCTTAAAGATCCAAAATTAGATGCATCTGATGCCAGAGTAATAACTTATGATGGAGTTGATTACTTAACAACTATTTCGCATTTACGAATAATGTTTAGTGAGGATGGAATCCATTTTATAGAGCATGAAGACTATCCATTTGTTTGTGGCGAAGGAGAATATGAGGCCTATGGCATAGAAGATTGCCGTGTTGCCAAAATAGAAGACCTCTATCATTTAACTTACACCATGGTATCTTCTAACGGGGTTGGAGTTGGTTTAAAAACCACAAAGGACTGGAAGAACTTTGAAAAGAAAGGAATGATTTTCAGCCCTCACAATAAAGATTGTGCCATTTTTGAGGGGAAAATCAATGGTAAATATTTCGCTCTTCATAGACCAAGCAGTCCAGAATTGGGTGGTAATTATATGTGGTTAGCAGAATCACCAGATGGTATCCATTGGGGCAATCATAAGTGTATTGCAAAAACACGACAAGGAAAGTTTGACAGTAAAAGACTTGGAGGCGGAGCAGCCCCAATTAAAACGGATAAAGGTTGGTTAGCGATCTATCATGGTGCTACAGAAAAGAATAGATATTGCTTAGGAGCATTGCTTTTGGATTTGAACGATCCATCTAAAGTCATTGCACGTTCCGAGGACCCCATTATGGAACCCATTACAACCTATGAACAAACGGGGTTTTTTGGGAATGTAGTGTTTACAAATGGACATATAATTGATGGAGATACCATTAAAATGTATTACGGAGCATCAGATGAACATGTATGTTTAGCTAGCTTTTCTATTAACCAAATATTAAAAACACTAAAACAATCATGTTAGATTTAGCAAAAGTAGGGTGGAAAGATTTTACAAGAAGCGCAAAAATATTGATCATTACCAATGTTATTTATGCCTTTGTTTTACCCGTAATAGAGATTTTTGTAGCTTCTTATATCATGCGGAATTCCAATGATCCTTCCAAAGTAATTTTTTATCAAATGGCCATTTATACTGGGATACCCATTACCTTTTTTATTAATGGCTATTTGTTAAACATAATTAATATTAAACGGTTATTTTCTTTAGGCATGCTATTAAGTGGCATTTCTATGGTTTTTATGATGACCTTAAAAGAAATAAATTATTTTGGACTAGTTGGAGCGGGTTTAATTATGGGAATGTCTTTTGGATTGTATTGGGCTAATAGAGACTACCTTGTGTTAGCAACAACTAAAGATAGAACAAGGAATTTTTACTATGGCTTGGAAACTTTTTTCTATACCATCATAGCGTCTATTGTACCAGTCATAATTGGATGGTATTTGATGAATGGAAATGGCACTTCTAATGCAGGTGTAAACTCGGGGTATAAAGTAGTTACTATAATAGTTTTTATTATAACAATTATTGCCTCAATAGTATTTCATTTTGGAAAATATGAAAAACCAAAAAGTGAGAAGTTCCTTTATTTTAAATTTCATAAACTTTGGAAAAAAATGTTTCAATTAGCGTTGTTAAAAGGGTTGGCACAAGGGTTTATTGTAACCGCGCCAGCTATGTTAATGATGAAGTTTTTTCATTCTGAAGGTGCACTAGGTTCAGCCATATCTATCGGTGCTGTAATTGCAGCAGTAATTATGCTTTTTTTGGGAAAATACTCAAAACCTAAACATCGCTTAATAATTTTTAGTACTGGATTAATATGCTTTTTTATGGCTTCTTTTTTTAACGGATTACTATTTAATTCCGTTGGGGTTATTATATTTATGTTTTTGTTATTAATAGCCAAACCTGTGCTTGATATTGCTTATTTCCCCATTCAACTTAAAGTTATTGATGTTCTTTCTAAAATTGAAAAGAGAAATGAGTTCTCTTATATTTTGAACCACGAATTTGGATTATTTGTAGGACGGCTTATTGGCGCTGGAACCTTTTTGGTTATTGCGTTTTTTATAAATGCTGAAATTGCATTAAGATATGCTTTATTGATTATTGGAGTACTTCAGTTACTTTCCATATTTATTGCTAAACAACTTTTAAAACAACAAGAAAAATTAGAAAATGAAAATACATAGAATTAATTATTTAATGGTTTTATTGGTTTGTATAGGTTTTTATTCCTGTACTACCAGTCATTCGAAATTTGTTGTAGAAAACCCAATCAATCAGATTCAACTGAGCCGGATTGACTCTATGCCCAATTTGCCCAAACCATTTAAAATAATAGATTTTAAAAATATAGCCAAAGGATTTGATTCGTTGGTTTTTGATGATACTCAAATTGGAGACTATTGGCCATTAATTTGGAAAGATAATTCTCGAAAAAATTTCAACCAAGAAACTTTTGGAATCTATACAGCTATAGGAGACTTAAGACAAGGCGCAGAAAATAATAATGGTATTTTTCATGAATCGCTGGCAACCATCGGCTCTGTTTTTGGAGCTACTGTTGTAGGTATCGATAAGTCAAATCAACATGGGAAAAATTATGTTTCCATGTTGAAAAATTATTTTAATTCTGATACAAACTGGAATATTGTAATGAATAATACATGCCCCGAAGTAGCATTGCTAGGAGGGGGCTATGCAAGAGATTGGTGGTATGATGTATACCCGAATGTATTATTTTATGGACTTGCAAATTTTTACCCTGAAGAAAAAGATTATTTAGAAATTATGCGTTCAGTTGCAGATAAATTTTATAAAGCAGATTCTGTAATGGCTGGTAACTATGCGCATTCCTATTTTGATTATGCAAAACTAGAGCCTCAAGATAATTGGATTTGTAAGCAAGAAGATGCAGCTGCGGGTCATGCTTATGTTTTGTATTCAGCCTATCAAAAATTTCAAGACCCTAAATATTTAAAAGGGGCAAAATCTTCTTTAGAAGCCCTTTTGGCACAAAACGACAATAGATATTATGAAATATTGATGCCCTTTGGTGCTTATGTGGCGGCACGTTTAAATGCAGAAGAAGGGACAAATTATGATTACAGTAAAGTTCTTGATTGGACGTTTAATGGAACACCAGAATGTAGAGAAGGCTGGGGTGTTTTAGTTGGTAATTGGAATGGATATGATGTGTCTGGAATCGTTGGAAGCACAGTAGATCATGGTGGTTTTGGGTTTTTAATGAATACGTATGATGCTATGTGGCCATTAGTCCCCATGGTTAGGTATGATCAAAGATACGCCAGTACTATTGGAAAATGGATGCTGAATGCGAGTAATGCCTTGAAATTTTTCTATCCTTATGAAATGCCTGATGATCATCAAACCATTCCAGAACAGAAAAAGCACACCAAAGGCGTGATAGCTTATGAAGGATTAATAAAAAAAGCTCATTTTGAAGAATATGAGCATTTGGAAGCGCCTGTTGCCATAGGGGATGGTCCCCATTGGGTGAAAGGAAATCCAGATGTATCTCAATTTAGCGTTTATGGAAGTGGCCATGTAGGTATCGCAGGAGCTATTATTTCAAAAACAAATGTTGAAAATATTCTTCAATTAAATTTATTGGCAACCGATTTCTATCGGGATAATGCTTTTCCTTCTTTTTTATATTATAATCCTAATCCTGAACCAAAAGAAGTCACAATTTCTGTGGGTGAAAATGACTTAAAAATTTATGATGCCATAAAAAGAGCATTTATTGTTCAGAATGTAAAAAATAATTTCACATTTACTATAGCTAAAGAACAGGCTTCGGTATTCGTTTTGGTTCCTCAAGATGCAGTTATTTCTGTAAAGGACGGCAAATTATATGCGAATGAGGTTATAATAGATTACAGATATTCTTCTTTAAATTAAACCTAAAAATGACTGAATTATAAAAAAAATTAGAACAATACTTTTTATTCAATTGTTCTGTTTCATTGGAATCATTGGATGGAGTCAAAACATCAATCTTAAAGTAGTTGGAACTGCAGAAGAGGGTTTTTATGTAGATATTTATAATGGAACCCAATTATTAATTCATAACACGGAAGAATTTAAACTTAAAGTCGCTAATTTAGATTTAAGTGAAACAACCGAAATTAATAATTGGAAAGGTTCAGAATGGACAGGAGATGAAACCATTGTAAAGCTATCAAAAGAGACTTACTTATCGGATTTTGATTTGAATTTGTCAATTACCGTAACCTATGAAGTTGTTAACTCCAACGTCGTTAAAAAGAGCATTGACTTATTTCAATCGGGTATACCTTCGCTATATTATACTATTGAAGAAAATTTTAAACCCGCTGAAACTCCTTCCAAATATGTCACTTTTGAGCATGATGATTTTCCGGGAGGTTTTGTTCATGAAATGTTTCCCTCTGCAGGTTTTGTAACACCAAACAATCAATTGGTGGGAGTTCTAATGGATGCTGGCTATAAAAACCATTATACAAGAACCACGCGTCGAAGGTTTAACGGTCATGGAGGTGGTTTTGTGGGAATGAGAAAATTACCTGATCCCGAATTGGTTTCAGTTGCTACCTTAGGTGGAAAAGCAAAAGGGCAACAGAATATCCAACAAAAATTTGGTGAGATGTACAATCTAGATGCTGGAAAAGAATTGATATTAAAAATAAGTGATAAGCTTCAAAAAGTTGGAGCTGTTGAAATTAAAAAACAACCTGGGCTAATTTCACTAAACTGTAAACCTTCCAACCGTTCAGGATTTGAAATAATAGCACCTTTTAAAGATCAAAAGATATATACCATCTCGTTTCTTTCCAAAGGAAATTCACCCATAGCACTAAAGCTTTTCAGAATTAAAAATGGAAAAAAAACCATTGAATTGGAAGACGGCATCAAATACATAGATCAATTTCCTATAAAAGAAAACGAGTGGACTCTTTTTAAAGGAAGTATTCTGGTGCCTTATATAGAAAATGACAGTGTATCTATGTTTCTAGGAACACAGTCAGGAAAAGAAGCTAGTATACAAATTAAAGATTTAAAAATTGTAGAAAACCAACCTCTAAAACAGCCTTACAACAGAATGGATATGGGTGAAAAGGATACCAAAACAAGCTATATATTTGTGGAACCTTGGACCAATCATCATGATTTTGTGGTGTCTTCACAATCGCGTCTTGCCGAAGGAAAAGGATTTAAGGGGTCTTTAATAGAAAAAATGTTGTACGCAAACTTCAACATGTTAACATGGATAACATCGATTAATGATTTTACACCTCTGAATGTTCCCAACATGAACTATGCGCCTGATATGTACAATCGGGATTCGTTTTTTAGCATAGTTTCTAGTTATAATAAAGCATTAAATTTAAAAATATGGAAACAATGGGCTAAAACCCAAAATGCAAATGGTGCCGTAGCAACTATTATAACTCCTTATATGGGTACAGTAGAATGCAAGGATAATGAGGCCACTATTCAATTTTTAATCTGGGCTATGATAAATAAAAGACGCTATGGTGTTGCATTACCTAAAGATAAAATTGATAAAGCCGTAAATTATGTTTTAAATGAATTTGATGATGACCGAGATGGTATCTGTAAATCGCATTTTACATTAAGCCAAGTTGATATAAATATGTATGAACCCAAAACTGATAAACTAGCTGTAAATCAAGGCATGTTTGCTATTGCACTAAAAACCATTAAGGAATTGGGGTATGAGGTATCTGATGCATATATTGAAAAAGCCAGAGCTGCCTATCTTAATTTTTATGATGTAAAAAGGAAACATTTGTTGTTTGACAGGGATTTTCCAGATGTGATTACAATGACCGATTTAGAACCAGAATTTTTTTCCTTATGGTTGTTTAATAAACCGATGCTAACCGATGAAATGGTTATCAATCATTTAGAACAAATACCAATACTAAATAAAGTTCTAAATTCACCACACCCGGAATATGGTACAACCGCTCCTGTTTGTGTACGATTAACGGATGACGAAAAGGGATATTCATACTTAACTCCAGATTATCAGCCTTTCAGAGAGTTTGGAGAAGTTAACTATAAAGATGGAGCAAGAGATGGTTATTATTACAACGGAGGTAGTTGGATGCGACCAGAATATTGTGGTTATGTGGTTGGTCTCCGGCATGGATGGAAAAAGGCAAAAGCATTGATGGAGAATAGGGCATGGGCAGAAATTAATCTCAATCCAAAATGGCCATATAGTAAAGAATTTATTCCAACAAAATGGACTACAACAGATACTTGGTGGGAATCAACCCGAGGCCTATGTTGGAATGTGTTTATACTCATGGCAGATGAAGTAGCAGGACTTCGCACACCTGATATGGATCCTGACTTCAAAAAATAGATGATTATTTTTGTTATTGTAGTCTTGATTTAAGTTCAAAATAATCTTAAAAATGAAACTCTTAAAGCCACTTTTATTAATTTTGATTATTTTTTGTATAGCTTCTTGCAAAACTGAAAAAGACAGAAATACAGAAGAAACTTGGTGGAAAGAAACGGTGTTCTATGAAATTTATATGCCTAGTTACAAAGACAGTAACGGAGATGGTTATAGTGATTTTAAAGGACTAACTTCAAAGTTAGATTATATTCAAAACTTAGGAATTAAAGGTATTTGGCTAACTCCTTTTTTACAATCGCCAAAAGTAGATAATGGGTATGATGTTTCAGATTATTATAAAATTGATTCCACGTATGGAACTTTGGAAGATTATAAAATATTCTTGAATGAAGCTCATAAAAGAGACATAAAAATAATCATGGATTTAGTAGTTAACCATACGTCTACAGACTCTAAATGGTTTCAAGAAGCCAAAAAATCCAAAGACAATCCTTATAGAGATTATTATATATGGAAAGACAATTCCAACAATTGGGAGTCTTTTTTTGGAGGCTCTGCTTGGGAGTTTGATAGTATAACTAGTCAGCACTACTACCATAAGTTTGATGCGAAAATGGCCGATCTTAATTGGCAAAATCCAGAGGTGGTTGAAGAAGTTAAAGATGTATTAAGGTTTTGGCTAGATTTGGGTGTTGATGGATTTCGACTAGATGTCATCAATTTTTTGACAACTGATGGAATTACTCTTGATAATCCAATTGATGAAAAAGGAATTCAAGAACACCTAAATGATATTAATCAAAAAGGTGTTAAGGAAGCCATGAAAACTATCAGAAAAACCGTTAATGAATTTGATAATCGTTTTATAGTTGGTGAAATAGGAAGTGATAAAATTGAAGTGCTAAAACAATACCAAGGAACAGAATTATTAGATGTGGTCTTCAATTTTAATTTTGGGAGCATAAAAGAATTTTCAGCACAACGAATATTTGATGAGTTGAAAAGCATGGAAAACAATATGAGCAATTATCCAACTTTGTTTTTTGGAAGTCATGATATGCCTCGTCTTGTAAGCCGTTTAGCAGAAAACAATTCTGAAAGAGCTGAAACTTTGGCCGCTTTAATGCTTACCGCAAAAGGAGTTTCTTTTATATATTATGGTGAAGAAATTGGAATGGAAAACATTGAGGCAAATTCAATAGATGAAATGATGGATATTCAAGGTCGTACACATTATTATTTGGCTTTGGATAATGGAAAGTCTAAAGAAGAAGCCCTTATTATTGGAAATACCCATAATAGGGATAAATCTAGAAGTCTGATGCAATGGAATGATTCTGAATTTGCAGGTTTTTCAAATAAAACCCCTTGGATAAAGGTTCATGAAAATCACATCTATTTAAATGTAACATCTTTAGAGAAAAACCAAAATTCGTTGTTAAATAATTATAAGAAACTCATTGCTTTGCGAAATTCAGAGCCAGCACTTCAATATGGAACATACAAACAACTGTCTTTTTTAAACGATGTTATAACATTTACAAGAACATTTAATGGAGACACCATTACATGCTTCTTTAATTTTGCTAAAAATACCAAGAAAATAAGATTAGAAAAAAGCAAGAATATTTTACTCGGAGAATTAACAATTCATCCTAACAACTATTTAATCATTAAATAATCTTGAACAAAATGGAATTGTATCCTTTAAAATTTAATCCAGTTTATAGATATCGCATATGGGGTGGCGAAAAATTAAAAACCATACTTAATAAAAATCACAAAGAAGATTCCATTGGTGAATCTTGGGAAATTTCCGATGTAGCAGAAAGCGAAACTACAGTGTCTGAAGGGCCATTAAAAGGACAGACATTAAAACAACTGATCCAGACTTTTAAAGGCGATTTTGTTGGTAATCGTGTCTATGAAACCTTTGGCAATAATTTTCCGCTTCTGATAAAATTTATTGATGCCAAAACACCATTATCAATTCAAGTACATCCTAGTAACAAATTAGCAAAAGAACGTCATAATTCGTTTGGGAAAAACGAAATGTGGTATGTTATGCAAGCTGAAGAAAATGCGGAGTTAATTGTTGGGTTTAATCAAAAAATTGAACAAGAAAACTACATTGAGCAGCTTAATAATTCAACTCTAAGTAACATATTAAATATTGAAAAGGTAAAAAAGGGAGATACATTTTATATACCTACAGGAAGAGTGCACGCCATTGGAGCAGGTGTATTATTGGCCGAGATTCAACAAACATCGAATATAACATATCGCATTTACGACTATGATAGAGTTGATAAGAAAACAGGAGAGAAAAGAGAATTGCACACCGATTTAGCTTTGGGTGCCATTGACTTTAATTATTACAACGATTATAGAACAGTCTATGATGCCAAGGTCAATACTTCAAATAAATTAGTGCATTCGCCATATTTCAAAACCAATATCATAAATGTTACTGGAACTTTAAAAAAAGACTATACAAATCTTGATTCTTTTGTTATTTATATGTGTGTTGACGGTTCTTTTGAATTAGAATATAAAGATCAAAAAAATATCATAAAAAAAGGAGAAACAATATTATTACCTGCGAGTGTAGATTATTTAAAAATCGAATCTAATCAGGCATGCATCTTAGAAATTTCACTTTGAAAATTGAATTATAAATTAGTTTTACGGAAAATTGATTGTGCTATTAACCTCTAAACAGAGTTTGTTTTTTGATATTTAAGGGAACTAGTCCGAATAAAAAATGTATTAAATACTTTACTTAGGTTTTGAAATGATTCCAATGTTCAGTTCATTAATAATTCAATCTTCTATAGAAGATTATAACTGACAATAAAAAACCCCTAATAAAAAAAGGTTAAGAGTGAGGGTATTGCCCGGGGATGATAGAACTGTTAAACCAGCTTGGGAATCACCACGGCGATCAAAGAATTATGCATCTGTAATAGAAAACTTCAAAAAATTAGAAACCCTTCCAGATATACTTAAAAAGAAAGGATATCTCTCTTTTCAGACTGGTAAATGGTGGTTGGGAAATTATGCAAATGGTGGTTTTGATGATGGTATGACACATGGCGACCCAAAAAGAGGTGGCAGACACGGCGATTATGGACTTGAAATTGGTCGAAAAGGAATGGATACACTCAACAGCTACATAGACTTAGCGCTAGAAATGAAAAAGCCTTTTTTTATGTGGTACGCTCCATTTTTACCACATAGTCCGCATAATCCGCCAGACAGTCTTTTGCAAAAATACTTGCCAAAGGCACCTACCGAATATGTTGCCAAGTATTGGGCCATGTGCGAATGGTTTGATAACACCTGCGGAGAGCTGATAGATTATATCGAAGAGAAAGGTCAAACTGAAAACACATTGTTCGTCTACGTCTGCGATAATGGGTGGGTTCAAAACAAAAACGATAGCAAGTACAATCCCATTTCTAAACGAGCACCCTATGATTACGGAATGCGCACTCCGATTATGTTTAAGTGGAAAGGTAAAATCACGCCTGAACTTGATGACCGAACGCTGGTGAGTAGTCTAGATATGCTTCCTACAGTTCTAGACTTGGTGGGTGTTAAACCTCCTGGAGAATTAGACGGAATTAACGTTTTAAACCAAACCGAACTAATAAATAGAGAAGCCGTATTTGGGGAGATCTATGCCCACGACTTTAATACCGTTAATGAAAGTCTTTTTTATCAAATAGCGATTACGGAACCTTATAAGCTTATTATCCCTAATAAAACCTACAAACCAAATGAAAAAATTCAGTTGTTCGATATATTTAAAGATCCACATGAACAGGAAGATTTAGCGCTAAAGAATCCGGATATTGTAAAGGACCTTACCAATAAAATTGAAGAATCTTGGAATAAGTTAGTCCTAGAATCTCATCAGTCATATATCTCTAAACCACTTATTTTACTGGGGATAGCTGGGTTCTAATTACTTACTTTTATTTGGGGGTTGGGATTTTAGACCACAGGCATATCATCTTAAGTAAGTCCAGACAGCCTCATAAAATGAAACAATAAACAAAAATATTATTATCAGCCAATGATGTATCAAGGGTAGACAAACTAATCAAGCAGATTATTTTTCAACCAAAATACAAAAGAGTAGAAAAAAGTAAATAGCTGGAAATCATAATATATTATTGCCTTAGCTTGAGATTCCTGTGTAGTGGTTACAGGGAGTGGTTGTTTGGGGAAAGTTTGGAACGTGGTGGGGAATTCTGATGTATAGGATATAATGTAAAAACTTTTAATTCAACAGATGATTTACCCTAATCTATTGATGTAATTGCTTACAGATAGTCCCATGTACTTGTTAAAATTATTATGAAAAGTGATTCTAGAATTAAAACCCACTTTTTTACCCAGAGATTCAATAGTAAATGAATTTAAATAACCTTCATCAATAAGAATTAATGCATTAAAAATTTTTAATGTGTTTATAAATTCAGTTAAACTCAACAAAGTATGGTATTTAA
>Ga0213861_10001599_pt1 | contig 19916 bp, 11 predicted proteins | sample PICome_4_FD_160110 | JGI IMG/M metagenome (GOLD analysis project Ga0213861, IMG submission 160110) | Coastal seawater microbial communities near Pivers Island, North Carolina, United States - PICO131 | ecosystem: Environmental > Aquatic > Marine > Coastal | place: USA: North Carolina... | reverse complement strand
GCTGAAGGTTTGCAGCTGGGCCTTGCTTGTCTTCTTACTTTGCTCTGTGAGGGTGGCACAGGTTCCTTTACCGAGCTGCAGGGCCTGCTCGGTAGAATCACAGACCGCGTAGATATCGTGCGGCTGGAAGCGCTTCAGGGCTTGGAAACCCTCGGTGTTCATCAGCTTGCCATCAACGAGTAGTTGGCTGATGCCCTTCTTGGCTGCCGCGATGGCAACATCGGTGTGGTAGCCTTTGCGAGCTCGAATCAGGGGAGCGAGGACAAGGAGGTTTTTGTGTTTGGTTCGGAGCCGGCGGATTTGCTTTTCAATGGTGTCGGTGGTTTGGGAGATCACCGCCTCACCGGATTCCGGACAATGCTGGATACCTAGCTTAGCGTAGAGCAGGCGCAGGAAGTGGTAAATTTCAGTGACCGTGCCGGTGGTGGACTTGCCGCCGCCCCGTGAGACACGCTGCTCAATAGCGACGGTCGGTGGCAGGCCGGTGATGCGGTCGACATCGGGTTTTTCAAGCTGGCCGGCAAATTGCCGCGCGTAAGGTGACATGGAATCCAAGAAGCGACGCTGTCCCTCGGCAAAGATGATATCAAAGGCGAGGGTGGATTTCCCTGAACCCGAAAGGCCGGTGACAACCACGAGTTCATCACGTGGAATATCCACAGAGATGTTTTTGAGGTTATGCTCCCGCGCTCCAGATATCTGAATTGATGTCGAAGCTTTGTTGTTTTTGTTGGCCTGTTGAGACGATTTTGATCGAGATGCTTTTTTAGATGAAGCCGTGTGAGTTGTCTTAAGTGCATCAGCAGTGGCAGATTTTTCTGATAAGATTTTTTCTGGGCTACCACTGAAGATGATGTTGCCACCATCCGCACCTGGTCCAGGGCCTAGATCAATGATGTGGTCTGCACAGCGAATGACATCGAGATTGTGCTCGATGACCAGTAAGGTGTGCCCAGCTTCGGTGAGGCGTTGAAAAACCTCGAGGAGTTTTTCGATATCGGTGAAGTGGAGACCGGTGGTGGGCTCATCGAGAATGAGCAGCTTGGAGGTGGATTTGTGTGCCTCGGTGAGTATTTTGCAAAGTTTGAGACGCTGTGATTCGCCGCCGGAGAGGGTGTTGAGTGGTTGGCCAAGGCGTAGATAGCCGAGGCCAACATCGGTGAGGGGTTGTAAGGTGCTGATGATTTTCTTCAGTAGCCGTGACTCTTTACCACTCGTGTTTTTGAGGCGTTCTGTGCTTGAAGCGATGGCTTCGGTGATGGTGAGTTCCAGCGTTTGGGCGATGTTGAGCCCGTTGTAGCTGTAGCTCAGAGCCTTGCTGGTGTATCGTTTGCCATCACATTCAGGACAGGTGATGTAGAGGTCGGAAAGGAACTGCATTTCCACCTTTTCAAAGCCATTGCCGAGGCAGCGCTGACAGCGGCCTGTGCCTGAGTTGAATGAGAAATAGCCTGGGGTGAGTTGCTGCTCGAGGGCTTCCTCTTCAAGGGTGTAGAGCTGACGAATGGCATCAAAGGCGCCTGAATGCACTGCAGGAGTGGATCGGGGTGTGCGTGTCAGGGGGGATTGGTCGACTTGTTCTACCGAGCTTAAATGATGATGCCCGGTAATGGATTTGATCGGGGCAGCCTCGTCAGCATTGATAATGCCGAGGTGCTTGGCGAGGTTGAGATAAAGGACGTCGTGGGCTAAGGTTGATTTTCCCGAGCCGGAGACGCCCGTCAGGCAGGTGAAGATGCCAAGGGGTAACTTAAAATCGAGATTGCTGATATTGTGCCTGTTCGCTCCGGTGATCTTGAGCTGGTGTTTTGAGGTGCGGCGGGAGCTGGGAGTTTTAATTTTTGCTACCCCAGAGAGGTAGGGAAGAGTCTTTGATTCAGGGAATTTTTTGGCGATGGTTTTTTGCTGGGCTTGTTGACCTGAGAGCTCTGCGACAATGTTACCGCCATGCTCACCCGCTGCCGGGCCAAGGTCGATGAGGTGGTCACAGGAGCGCATGACGGTCTCCTCATGTTCTACGACAACCACGGTGTTGCCTTTGTCTCTCAGGTCATGCATGACCTTGACGAGCTGGTTGATGTCGCGCTGGTGTAGGCCGACGGTGGGCTCGTCTAAGACAAAGAGGGTATTGGTGAGTGCTGCGCCGAGGCAGGTGGTGAGGTTGACACGTTCGATTTCACCTCCTGAGAGGGTGTTAGCGGGCCGGTCGAGTGTCAGGTAGGTCAGGCCGACTTGGCACAGGTAGTGAAGCCGTGAGTTGATCTCATCGAGAGCGTGGCAAATCGATTTTGAGGCATTATTTTTGATGTGAGAAGAAAACCAAGTGGAGAGTTCTTTGACGGGCATTTGCCAGAGCTCAGGGAGGGTCTTGTCATCGATTTTAAAACACAGAGCTTCAGGCTGGAGGCGAGACCCATGGCAGTGGGTGCAGGCGGTGTAGGCACGGTAACGGGAGAGAAACACACGGACGTGCATTTTGTAGGATTTGGTTTCGACCCAATCAAAAAATCCTTTGACTCCGTACCAGTCACCGTTTTCCCATGCGTCCTGTGAGTCATCACGCTCACCATAAAGTAGCCATTGGCGTTCATGATGCTGTAGGTCTTGATAGGGGGTATTGATATCAATACCGACGGCGCGAGCAGCACTCAGCAGGTCTCGTTGACATTCTGCACCACGAGCAGTGGTGAAGGGCGTGACACAACCTTGTTTGATGCTTAGGGAGGGGTCAGGGATAGCTTTGCTAAGATCAATGCCAATGGTCCGGCCAAAACCTCGGCAGTGGGGGCACGCGCCTAGCGGAGAGTTAAATGAAAATAAGGCAGGGGTGGGGGGGCGTAGAGTGAAGCCTGTGGCTGGGTTGGTCCAGTGGGTTGAAAACGATCGAGAACAATCGTCGATCAGGATCTCAAGGGTTCCTTTGCCGAGGGCGATGGACTGATCAATGGCCTCAAGTAGGCGGGCCTTATTACGCGTCGTTATTTTGAGCCGGTCTTGAATGACGAGCACGGAGGCGTCTAATTTCAGTTTACCGTTGGGCTCGTCGGTGCGGTATATTTTACGACGATGGTAGATGCGTGTGTAACCCTGCTGATTGAGCAGCGGCAGGACATCTGTGCTTGGTGTGCCTGGGGCAATAGAGACGGGAAAAGCAACCATGATGGTCTGATTGCTGTGCTCCGAATGACACCAGCTCGCAATGGAGTCTGGCGTGTCAGGCTGTATGCGCTCGCCCGTTTTTGGGTCGTAGGCCTTGGCGAGGTATGGAAAGAGCAGCTTGAGGTAGTCGTTGAGCTCAGTGAGGGTGCCAACCGTTGAGCGCGTTGAACGAATGGTGTTTTTTTGCTCGATGGCAATCGCCGGTGGTATGCCTTCAATACGATCAACTTCGGGCTTGTCCATGCGGTCAAGAAACTGCCGCACGTAAGGGGAGAATGTTTCGACATAGCGCCGCTGACCTTCAGCGTATAAAGTGTGGAAAGCGAGTGAGGATTTGCCTGATCCTGATGGCCCTGTGATGACTGAGAATTTACCCAGTGGAATCTCAAGGTTGATATTCTTCAGATTATGTTGCCGTGCACCCGAAATGCGGATGGCGTTGGTATCCTTGGAAGATGGCGGGGAACTTTTTTTGGCTGGCACGTCGGCAATATGCTACTGTAACAGCATATTGCCAATCAAGAGTTGGTTCATGCAGCACTTTCTTGGCTAAGAATGCCCCATCTGCAGAGATGAGTTCTCATTCTAGTTGTCGCCTAAGATGTAATCGACAAAAGCTTGGCCCGTCACATTAGTGGCGTTCAACTCTTGATCCACGGTGCGAGCTTGATCATCAATGCCCTTGGCCTCGAGGCTTGTTTTGATCTTGGCCAATTTATTGCGGTAAAACCCACGCAATTCTTCAATTTCTTGGAGGAACTGATCTTGACGCTTGCCGTTGAATTTCTTCTGCATCTGGTCCACCAGTCCATGGCATTTTTTACGCACTTCTTCTAGCTCTGGGCATTTCACATAGAGCTCAGGCTTGAGTGTTTGTGAGGGCAGTGGCGTGAGCTCTTTATTTGCAGTTTGTATTTCTGCTATCATCTTGAGTCGGGCTTCTTTACGTGCTTGTGCTTCACGAGCATTTTTTTCTTTGAGCTCCACTTTTTTCTCTGCGGCCTCAGCCTTTTTACGTTCATTCTCGGCAATGATTTGAGCGTTTTCTGTCTCACGTTTGACTTCCTCTTTCTGGAGCCATGTCCAGCTTCCATAGATAGCAGCGAGCAATACAATGATAATGATGATATTGCGTATCGTTGGGCTACTTGATTTTTTGGTATGCACTGGTGGCGACACGGGTCTAGGTGGATGAGCTGAGCCACCTGCAGGGGAGGGGGAGGTCACTAGGCGATTGCTGACGGTTGGTGATTTCTTTTCGCTAAGGATAGTATCGATCGCTTCAGCCATCGATTTGGCAGTGCGAAAGCGAAGAATCGGGTTTGGGTTCATTGCCTTGCGAATGATGTCATCAAATCTCGGGTCGCATTGCGCGAGGTTGGCCGCCGGCATGTAAGGCTTCTCGGGGAGTTTGCTGGTGAGTAGTTCATACAGCATGACACCCACGGAGTAGAGATCAGTGCTTTCATCAACAGCGCTCGGATTATGCACGACTTCTGGAGCGGTATATCCTGGTGTGCCGAAAGCGGTGTCTGATTCGTGGTCTCCAACGAGGCGGGCAAGGCCGAAGTCGCCTATTTTCGGCGACAGCTGATCGTTGAGGAGAATGTTGGCGGGTTTGATGTCACGGTGGAGGATGCCTTGTTGGTGGGCATTGTCTAAGCCATGGCAGATTTCGCAGACGATACGCCCAGCTTCAACAGGGTCGATTTTTTTTCCGTATGAAGCATGGTAAAGAGAGCTGCCATGTACCATCTCCATGACGATGTAGAGCATGCCATCGATTTCCCCGAAATCATAAATGCCGATGAGGTTGGGGTGATTGAGTTTGGCCATGCTTTTGGCCTCACTCTCAAAAGACGTGCGAAATTCAAGGTCTTCACCGAAGTTGCGAGGTAATATCTTAATGGCTACTTCTCGATCGAGGGACTTTTGTTTGGCCAGGTAAACGGCTCCCATGCCTCCTTTTGCGATGAATGATAGGACTTCAAAATTGGGGAGGAGTTCTGCAATTTCCTCTGGCTCTGGCGGCACAAAGTTGCTCGGTGATGTGTCCGTGCTCATAGGTAAATATCCTGAGATTGTTGAATTAACGTTAGAATCGCGATTCGACAAGAGTGATCATAGTTCAGTTTGGATTCGATTTAAAGAGGATAAGAAGCATTATTGGCTGTTAAAAAATTGTTCCTTTCGCCGTTCTTGTTGGTCTTTGATGGCAATCGATAATGCAGAGGGAAATAAGTTATCAGGTGCTGTTCCCATATCTTTGAGGATTGTTTGAGAGGGGCTGAGGAATTCGCCTTGGTTTGATCTGTAGCCAGGTCCAATGTAGATGCCCGTGCTGTCACGCATTTCGAGGTGCAGATGAGCTGGGTAGTTGTTGTTGGCGGTTCCTACGGTGCCGATGATTTCGCCTAGATGAACTCGTTGACCGTGAGCTGCATAGCTTTTGTCCAAGTGAGAATACATCGATAATAGAATTTTTCCCTGTGAATTCCTGTGGGCCACAATGAGTGTATTGCCCCAGCTCAGTGATGGTTCTCCGCGGTAAACAACGAGGCCATTACCAATGGCATAAACGTCATCACCGAGATCGGTGTTCATGCCTCCGATGCCGTTGATGTCGTCGCCTGTGTGATGACCTCCTCGGGCTGGGTTGTTGTCCCAGTAATGCTGGGCATTGTAGCTTAGGGCTCCATGAGCCGTTCCCATTGCTGCAGCCATGCGTGTTGCGGTGGGGATCAGAGCTCTTTCAAAGGCCGTGAGCTGAATGAAACGCGGGTCAAAAGGTGGCGCTTTTCTGGTGCTGGGAAGTGGGAAGCCGAGAGGGGCGTCTGCTTGTTGGGCAGATTCTAGTGATTTGACAGGAACGCGGGAATCTTTGGTGCTGCCGGTTTTTCCGAGGATTACCAAAGCTATAATGGCAATCAACACGGAGATGACGACACCGTAGAGAATCCTTTGTTGGGCGCGTTTGGCTGTGCTCCTCGGCATGGCTAGAAGTCTAGGAGGATCTCAGCACGACGATTGGCTCGTCTTCCTGCCGGCGAGTCATCACCCGCAGCAGTGGTATTGGGTAGTCGAGGTTTTGATTTTCCGTAGCCGACGATTTCCATCTGCTTTTTGTTGATGCCGTTTTCGGCAAGAAACTGCATGACTTGCTCGGCACGCTCCCGTGATAGGGACAGGTTGTATGGATCGGATCCTAGTGCATCGGTGTGCCCTGATATGGTTAGCATCTTTTCTGCGCTCGTCTTGAGAAGGTTTGCTACAATAGTGAGCTGACGCTTGGTGCGGGCGGTAAGATCTTTTGCATCGAGATCAAAGTAAATGGCCAGAGTGTCTCCGCCTTTTGGGTTTTTGATCAGAGGGCTATAGTAAATATCGCCACCGAGGACACGTTGGGTGTAATCGGCAAGTAGGTTGTCCAGATTGATCTCGGTGATTTGCCACGGTGAGTCGATATCATTTCTCTTGCTGGTGATAGAGAACATAGCTAGTTCGCCTGTGTTTTTTGATTTGAGGCGAACGAGCCAACCAGAGCTGGTATCTCGCAGGAACATTTTGCGGAGAGTTTTTTCTTTCAGAAGGGTGTATTCACCTTCTTCGAAAATGATGCAGAGGCCGGCAAGCGTGGCGTAAGATACTTGGGAATTGTCAATATACCTACCCGCGGCAGCAGCATCGAGCTTGGTGATTGCGTTAATGAATTGCTTAATAGCGATCAGTGCTGATTGATCGCCTAGGGGTCTTGTGAGTTCTTGTTGATCCTCATTTTTGAGAGCTTTGTTGAGCGTGTTTTGATTGGTCTTTGGGAGGGTGATATTCTTAACCTGCCATTTTCCCGCATCGGTTTTTTCCAGATCGATGAATATCTTACTTTTGTCAGCAAGGTTGAGAGACCATCTGTTAGGATAATCTGCTACACGGGAAAAAGGATTGGAGGGGTCAAGTTTGAGGCCTGAGCTGGCAGCGAGTCTGTTGAGTTGCTCTGCCTGAGCTCGAGTGAAGTTGGTCTTGCCGAGGTAGTCGATCAAGGCCTGGGCGTTGCCAGCTTCGTTGGCTTCGAGGACGATTTCACGAATCTTGCCGATCAGTTCCTCAGGTGTAGCGGCAATTGCCTCGTCGCCTTCCTCCATGTTTCCGAGCTGATTCATGCTATCAAGGTTCTCGCTGATTTTGGAGCGGTCATCTTGTTTGGCTGTGTTCTTATTGGAAGAACATTTATCGATCAGAAAAAAAGTAACCACGGCGCTCAAGATGAGAACGCCAGTGAAGTAGATGAGTGGATTTTTTTTGGAGCTTGTCTCTTCCATGGGCAGGATATTAGCTCTAAAATGAACAACTCCAACTCAAAAAAGGAGACATTCATGGGCAATTATTTGTAAGGGGGATAGTGCTTGATTTGCTGCTTTAGCCTACGGCTAAGATCCATGAGTTCTTGATGTTTTTCCGAGCCCGATTCTACAGGGTCAAAGCGAATCGCCGAATGTAGCCTGATGGCTGGCAGGAGTATTTTTTCCAAAGCATGACGTGACGTTGACTCCAATAGTAGTAGGCCATGCAGCCATTCGCACAATGGAGTGCCTGTTTGACGACGGCCGATTTTCTTGGCGATGAACGGTTCGAGCTTATGAAGGGGGGTATAAGGAGCGTTTTTGGGTCGTTGGTAGGGATTGTGTATAGAGTCTGTATTTCTCTGGCGAGAGCTCCATAATCGCCCGCCTACCCAGATAGCGACTAAACTGAGGATGGCTGCAACGACGTAAAACACTCTGGTTTTGTTGGCTTCTCTGGTGCGCCATATGAGGAAGTCTTCGCGGGTAAGTTGCCACCAGTCAGCAAGTCGCCGTCTCCAGCCATCGGTAATAGCAGCCTCCATGGATTGCCACGATGGAGGGGTAAGGTCGACGTCAATCCACTTTCCTGATGTTATGCCGTTGGCAGCATTTGGTTCAATCCATACGCGACTCCAGGCATGCGCATGCAGGCCGCGCATGACCCATTCCCCCTTAGCTTTAGCGCGTTCATTGACGGCATAGCCAATGCAGTAGCGTGAGGGGATGCCAGCTGCACGCAGGATAAGAGTGGTGGCTGTAGCGAAATATTCACAGTGACCTGTGCGAGAATCTTCCAGAAAAAGGCTGATGGAAGATTGGCGTTTGCCACGGTCAAATCTTGGAGTTGTCAGGTGTGTGCTGTAGGTGAAGTCGTCGATGAAGAGGTTCTTTATTCTCTTTATTTTGTCTGAGGTGCTCAGGCTGGGGTTGTATAGGTCCAGCTGGGTGCAGATACGTTGGACGGCATCTCTCTCAGAAACCGGAATGCTTAAATCTAAATTCAAGTTGGCATCGAGTAGTTCACTGGGTGCTTCCTCGGTGTTGGAGAGGTTTCCTAGCCAAGTAGCATATTCAACCACGTTGTAATTGGGGTTCGCCATACGTATGGTGCCCAGAGTGCTGCACTCGATATATGCTTCTACATCGAGGTCGCCGATGGCAACAAACCGGTCAGGTATGGGTAAGGGGTGCTCCCTTATTTTGGCGTTAACCTCTCCGATGATGCTGATTGGTGCGGTGTCGCTTAGCTTGGGGTTGCCTTCGCTAAACCAGCGAATGTCCCGTTCGCCTTCCACGGTGGCAGCACTGGTGGAGCCCCTGTATCCCATTTCATCATAGTCATTGCCAATGTCGTCTGATTTTCTGTATGAGTAAGCCCACATAGCTCGGGAATATCTGTTATACGTGGCCGATCGAAGTAGCTTTGGTGTTGGTCCATCGTGGACCTTCATGCGCCAGACAATATTGGGGTTTTGTTTGATTCGACCAAGTCTGCCGATGTTGGTTCTGGTCTCCGTTGCTGACATGGTCTGGTTGAGCGTGACCTGCTGTCCGCCTCCTCGATAGTGATGGCGTATTTTAAACATGCTCCATTGCCCAAGCCACGATAAGGCTAGGAGGAGAATGAATGCACAGGCCCATGCCAGCGGCCTTCGGCCATTGTTTTTGGTGTATGCGTAGAGGCATATTCCGATCAAGATGGATAGACCTATATAGTGGAATAAATCGTGACGGCTGGCCTTGGCCGTAGCTAGTATGACAATGCTAATATAGGGGTAGCCGGTATTGAATAGTCGGGGTGTGATTTTGCGACCTTGTTCGATATCTCGGAGCATTTGCCTTCTCGCAAAAACAGAGAAGGTGCTGAGGGGGATGTTTTCAGCTTTTCCAAAGCGCTGAGCTAGCTCCATAGGTAAGAAGACGAAAGGAGCCCATACAAAGAGGGTATGAATTTTCCCTGCGCGCATGCCATCGATCCACGAGATCATGGCTATGAGCACGGCACAGAGAACACATAGGTGCCATGCCTTGATGTAGGATTCATATTTGAAATCCCAGCGTATGTTCAGAATTGATTTCGACTCCAGCAGTAATGCAGCAGGGATTGCTGCAGATAAATGACCAGTGAGATAACCCCAATACAGCAGAGCTAAACCAACAAGTAATTTGGGAGGTGAGTTAGACATAGGCTAGCTGAATTAAGAGGCGTTTATAGAGAGATCAGCCTCCACATGACCAGCACGCAACCAATGAACGGTGATGGGTGAGGGGAAAAGCTGTTGAAGTTGATCTGCTTCTTCCAAGCTGTGACAAATAGAGAATACCTTGAGCTCCATGCCGGCGCGGTGAAGGCGCTCAACGGTATCACGCCTTTGTTGGCACCATCCGGTAAAAACGCAAATAGAGGCAGTTAGTTCATCTCGGTATTGTAATACGAGTTTCTGTAAGGCATCAAAGTCAGCTCTTGGCTCGGAGTTTACGCCAGCGAGTACTTCGAGTATGCTGTCTACCCGATCTTCTCCACGTCCTGAGCTGAAAACGAATGCTTCGTCATGGACAAACATCAAGTCCAATAGAGACTCCCGAGTGTCAATGCTCACCGCAAATGAGGCAGCTACTGAAATGGCTTCTTCAAATAAATCTGCCTGCTCGGCGGAGGCGAAGGTATCGAGGATGAGGCCATACCGAGGGAAAAAAACATCCTCATATTCTTTGACGATCGGCTTGCCTGTGCGGGCCCAGCTTTTCCAGTGAATATGACGAAGTGGATCTCCTGGGCGATACTCACGAACACTGGTGAAATCTCCCGATTGACCAATGGTATTTGATAAGGCTTCGCCACCCAGTTGGAAGCGGGCGCTGCCAGGGAGGTGTAGCTGGGGTATGCGATAGCGGTGTGGAAGAACGATGAGTTTATCCTCACTTGAATGAGCGCTGCTGCACCGCTGGAAAATGCCAAGGGGGTCAGGCAGAAAAATACGAAGATCTCTGAGGATGATGATGCCGCGTTTTTTGGGCACGATTGTCAGAGGGATTTTTGTATGCTCTCCAGGTGCTAATGGACGAATAAAAGATGAGGGCTTGCTGGAAAAAAGGGTGAGACTCTTTTGCAGCCATTCCCATCGATAGAAGCAAAAAGTGCGGTCGAAAATATTTCGATGTTCTTCGCCGGGTTCGCGTGAGTTGGTGAAGAGTTCTCGGCTCGGGCGGTTGTCCGGTACCATCTCGAGGAAATTAGCCCCCGAGACGGTCCTTTTCCCCGTGTTATGAATGATAATATGATATTGCAATGGCTCACCAGCAGTGGCTAATCGTGGTAATCTCCTGGTTGTAGTTACCTTAGCTTTGCGAAACAGGAGCCACAGAATGCTGATGGTGAGCATGGCGAAAATCATGCCCCGTAGTTGATAGACGGGTCCTAGGCTATACATGGGCATTAATGTCCATGTAATAGGGATGAGAAGAACGAGCAGGATACCAGCAGGTCGTGCTCTTTGGCTGAAAAAATGAGCAACGGCGGAGTTGTTGAAGTAGATCCTGTGGATCAGTCTTGAAAAAAGGGGAGATGGTCCGCGTGCCGCCATGATGATAGTGATGGATTAAACGGGTGCTGGAGTCTGCTCGAGGATGTTCTCAACAATGGCGCGTCCAGTAAGGCCGTTAAACTTAGCTTCAGGTGAGACAACAAGCCGGTGAGCGATAATGTCGGGTGCAAGCTGCTGAATTGTTTCAGGAGTGACATAGTCTAGGCCTTCAAAAAGTGATAGTGCCTGAGAGACTTTCATCAAAGCCAGGGATGCGCGTGGGCTTGCAGGGAGTTGGACATCCTCGATGTTGCGAGTGGCACTGGTCAGGGCCACGATATAGTCTCTTAGCTCATCGCTCACACGGATATCGGCGACGGCAGCGGTGAGGGCTAGCACCTCATCGAAGGTGACCGATGGCTTGAGATCATCAAGTGGGTGTCCGCCATTCTGGGTGGCGAGAATGGCGGATTCCTCTTCTGGGCTGATGTATCCCAGTGAACACTGCATAGTGAAGCGGTCCATCTGAGCTTCTGGAAGTGGGTAAGTTCCACGAAATTCAACGGAGTTTTGCGTGGCAATGACAAAGAAGATCCCGTCAATGTGGTGACATTTCCCTTCAATCGTTGCCTGACGTTCTGCCATGGACTCTAAGAGAGCGCTTTGTGTTCTAGGAGATGCTCGGTTGATTTCATCTGCTAATAGAATATCGGTAAAAATAGGTCCTGGATGAAAATTGAACTCACTGGTTTTTTGATTGAGAATAGACACTCCTAAAATGTCAGAGGGCAATAAATCGGGGGTGAATTGAATGCGGCTGAAATGAGCGCCATCAATTGTTTTGGCAATTGTTTTGGCGAGGGTTGTCTTGCCGGTTCCTGGATTGTCTTCAAGCAAAACATGCCCCCCCGAGATCATGCAGGCCAAAATGTTACGTATGTTTTTTTCGTGTCCCTTAATAATGCTAATGACGGATTGTTCGAGGCGTTGTGCTATATCGAGATGTTTCATGCAGGCTTGTTGTATGATTGGTTTATTCCTGTTGGGATATGGTTAAGTGCTTATTTCTGTGCTGCGGCGATGTCCTCTTCGCAGCGCTTGATGTGTTCTTTGAAAATTACGTTTAGAGATGTCAGTGATTTCTGGGGTGCGGCTAGATCTAATTTTTTCCAGCTCTTTTCATTGAGGTATTTTCTGCCGCTATTGCGCGGGTAGCGGAGATCAAGGTTGATGAAGACACGAGGCCCTTTGGCTGTGTTTGTAATAAGGTAGAGAGGGTAGTCGTATAGCTCTGAAATCTTAGACTTTGTCCTTGCCGAGACGCCCACCCAACCAGCATTCGTTGATGTACCAAGGATGTGAGTATCTTGTGCCTGCTCCTTAGCCCCTCGGATCAAACGCTTTATATCTTTTATGAGCGCGCTTTTGTCAGTGTCTTCTAGCATGGCGCATTGAGATAGGCTGGCTTTCATATCGCCATTGCGAAGTTGTTCGCGATAGTTAAGCAAACACGCTTTTGCTGCCTCTTCTGGCACGGCATCCAGAGTTAATGGTAATGTGATAAGAGCGGTTTGGGTAAAGGTAGTTTCGAGTGATTGCTGCTGGATTTGTTGAAGAAGATCAGTTAGCTGGTAGTCGATTTTTTTTACGTCCTCATTCTTGTTGCTACTTGTAAGAATTTTTGGGATCATGTCGATGGGGGTGATATGCCAAGCGTCTTGATCTTTCAGCATCCAGATTTCTTTGACTTGATGACCGTTGCTGGCATCAGGTTGGCGGCACTCGAGCATGGCTACTGCTAATTGTCCCTTGATGATAACTTCAGATACAAGATAATTGGTAGCATCATGTTTAGGTATACTACACCAGTATTTCGCGATGTGAGTTACGATAGAGTGGTGGTTTTTTGTGTTGCCGAAGTAATCATTGTTCAGGGTGGTTAGCCGCATAAACTGGCTGAAGTCTTGCTGTTTGATGGCGCTAAGGAAATCATTGAGCAGTTGCTCTGTCGTTTCATGCTTGCTCGCTGTCATCCTTTGTAAAATGAGGGTCGCGATTTTTTTTCTTAATTCATGGTGCCGGTCTCCAAGTTTACTCTCTACAGGTGGGTCTAAATGATTGAGTGTCGAGGGAAGCTGGACAAATATTTTCCCGTCACGGCTTTCTGTTTGGAAGGTGAATATCTTGTATGAAGCGTCTGCATAAGAGGAATTGGACTCTTCAGGATTGAAGCAGCCTACCAGAACCTTTCCTGATTTTTCGTCAGCTTCGATCACTTGAGTGACGCATGAGGGGTTGGTGAAATAGTGCCAATTGCTTTTAGGCGTGGCCTCCAGTTTTAAAGCTTTGGCGACAAGGTCGATCGAGTTACTTAATTTCCGGGCTTCTTTTTCGGAAGCTCGGCCAATGCAGGCAAGGATGCCCAGGGTGTTTTTGCTTCGGCATTGTTCTAAGAAATAAGAGGTGGCTTGTTCTGCTGTCATTTTATCGAACCCAGCTTCTTGCTCAATGTTGGTGAGCTTGGATTTGATGTCAGCCAGTGCCTTTTGCCGATGCTGTGATTCGTGCAGGATCTTTTGTTTGGCCATCCAGGTTTCTAATGCCTGCACTGATTGTTCGGTTTTTTGGTCATAACCATAGCCAGTGTTGGAAAATGATCCAAGAAGTGGGGCGGGTATCCAGAGCTTGTTTTTTCTGAGAAGTGCAACAGGGTGGATGCGTATATCGAATGGATTGATGGTGTTTTCTGCTCGGACTAGCACGGAGGCAAAGGCAGCGTCCGTTAATTGAGCCTCGATACTTAGGTTATCATTTGTTTTGAAGTGGCTCTCCCCTGATCTTTTGATTTGGGCCTCCAGCTGGCTGCGTCTTTTAGGGCTGCAGTGTTTTGATATTGCAGTATGATCATCAAGATTTAGCTCCCCGTCCGAGATAAGCTGAAGATAATGCAATGCGGCACTGGCCTGTTTTTTTTTCTCAGAAACAGAAAAGTCTTGAGAAACAACGAATTCTTGACCCCCTGCACGACTGGCTGCGCTTGCTATTATCGCAAAGATAGTGAGGGCTGATAATAACTTCATCGAAGCTGTATGATATCTGTTGATGATGAATTTGATCTCAATAAAGTGGCTTTGGCTTTTAGGAATTCATCAAGGGGGGCAAGGGCTACTTTGTCAGTGCTTCAAATGCTTTCTCTTTTTGCTCCGCTTTTTCGAGAGGGGTTATGGGTAGGATTTCACCCTGATCTTCAAACACCGGTGGTTTCTGAATGATCGTTGTGCTACTTGATTTGAGACGTGCATTGAAGTCATCATGTGGGTTGTGAACTGTGCCCCCGAGGGTTATTTTGGCGTAAATATTCCCGTCTTTTGGGGCTGAGAAGATTTTCGGAGCCGGTGTTTTACTGTCAAAAAGCCTAGAGGGAATGCCTACGTTTAATTCTCCTGAGAGCATGCCCTCAGCATTTACCGAGATGTCCCCTTCAATGCTAAGTAGCTGGCTGCTTATGAGATTGAGGTTGCTAAGTGACATGCCGCTGAGGTTGCGCATGATCGTGCCTCTGCAATGCGTAAATGACGGGTGAAGGTATTGAGATTTACCGGTCAGATCTCTCAGGTCGTTGAGCATGGGCAGTCCGCGGATGTTCAATTGATTCGAGTTGAAGGGCATGATGAAGCTCAGTGCATTGACGTCATCTTGTTTGGGGTTGTATGAAAGAGCGCCCATATCGCTATGGATGTAGCCTTCAATGATGCGGCCGAAATCTTCACCTAATATATCCTCTATTGGGTAGTTGATGGATTTTACGTCTAGCGTAACTGGCTGGTCTTTGTCTTTGTAGATGATTCCTTTGATGAGCAATTCACCTTTATTGTTTTCGCTGGCTCCGAGGCGCGCCTCTATTTCAGTATTCGAGGATTTGAATGTTAGAATACCGGATGATATTTCGAGATTGGGCCAGTTGAGGATGTCGATGATGCCATTGTTAAATGCAACTTGGTAATGACGATCAGGTAGTTGTTGCAGTGATGCATGAAGTCCTTTGACAGATGGTGCATCTTCGCTATCTCCGAAAAGTATATCTAGTTTTTCGCATCGATATGATTTGAAGCGATAATTGGAGATGATGGAATCAATGCTCTCGGCTCTGTTCCTCTCAGGTAGTTGCAGCTGAATCGTTCCGTGATCGGCTAATACTTCTTCGCCATTCCAAGCGCGTGACAAAAAGCTAGTGGCTTTAACGTCAGCCTTGATAGCTGAAAATGTGGCAGACTGGAAAAAGGTCTCTTTGTCCCAGTTGATCGTAGCTTCCGATGCTACTGCCGATAGGGGGGTAACGCGTAGCTGTTGGAGTTTTGTTGAATTGGCAGCAACAAGCTCAGTGATCGAAGTTTCAGTTTTCTCTTTGAAGGATGCACCGTTGTATCTGGCAATAATAAAGATAGTGAAGGCAACAATGACCAGTGCTAGGCTTGACGCAGTTCCGATGATTGCCCATTTTAATTTTGGATTAGTTTTTTTGGAGGGCTGCTTTGAGCGCCTTCTATGCTTTTTGACCTTGATGACTTGAGAACCATCAGGACGCGTGACGAGTTCGCCATCTTTGATTTTATCTTGTTGCTCTTTGTCTTGGTTATGACGCTTGAGTCGAGCCATCATTTCATCGACCGAATAATGGTCGTGGTCATTGCTGGAGCTGTCTGTTTTAGGTTCCATATAACTTCAATAGTTTTAATGCTTTTGGCGTGAATGAGTGTCCGGGATTCTTTGGCTGCCCTATGTTTGAACACCCTATTGGCTAGCGATTCCTCCAAGGTTGGCCAGTTGGGTCGACAAGTTCGGCGTTCACGGTGATGATGATCGCTTCCCGGATCGTTTGGCTGGCCTCGGAGCGGAAAAGTCTGCCAGCAAAAGGGATATCTCCCAGAATCGGGGTTTTATCCTCAACCTTGATTTTTTTACTCGTAATTAGACCACCAATAACCACGGTTGCTCCATCCTGAATCGTCAGCGCTGCATTCGGCATGCGTATGACTTTGAAAATAGGCATCAGAATGTTGTTCTTAGTTATTTCTATGCTTTCAGTGCTTCCTAAGCCCCCAGTGGTAAGGGTGGCAATGGGCGATCCGTAATTCACAAAGCCCTCAAACTCGACTAATTCTGGTCGCAGAGAGAGCTCGATGTATTTTTTGTTGGGGCCGACAACGGGTTCAACCTCCAGCGTAATACCGGTGTCGCGTGTTTCAAATCCTGTAGGGGTTGCGGGCGTGACAGGAAAAATTTCCACCGAACCTCCGCCCTCGCTGCCAGAGCTTGTCGTGCCAACCGACTGCGGCAGCTCAGGTGGTTCATATTCTGTAGGGTAGATGAATTCACGAATAATCTCTATTTTGGAGCGTTCGCCGCTGCGTGTGATCGTGGATGGTTTTACCATGATGTCTGCAGCCTTACTTTCGTTGAGTCCACGCATCATCACGTCAATGACCATGCCATTCGTGATTGCTGAAACCCTGAGGATTCCTGGTGCCCGTTGTGTGCTATCGGATGAGATGCCTGCCGTTTCGTTAATGAAACTGTCAAGCGCATCTGGAACGATGGCACTGTTGCCGCTTCTGTTGCCAGATGTGATGGGATTGCCGCCTAAGGGGCTTAACGGGCCGCCACTACCTACGCTGCCTCCGCCGAGAATGAGGCCGCCGCTTAGGTCCAGAGGTGTAATGGCCCAATCAAATCCGAGTTCTTTAACTTTCTGTTCATTGACGCGGATGATGGCCGTTCTGATGATAACCATCACGGGCTCTTCGTTGGTGACGATGGATACGAGCTGATCCACAAGATCAATGTTTCCAGGGCTATTGCGAACCATCAGGGTGTTGTCTGCAGCAGAATATGATGCCGAGGCACCATCAGGAAAGGTGATGCCGTTCTGTTTCAAGAAATCAGTGATACTTGCGCGTGCTGGCAATTTGCCCTCTTGGCCGTCGTCACTGCCAAAGGGATCATCGTTGAGCTCATCACTGCTGGCAGTGGCAGACTGAAGGAAATTGGGGGGTACGCGGAAGGTTCGAAAAATAAGACCTTCATTCAGTGAGCCGATGGGGCCTACCAGAACGCTAACACCATCGACCCTCCATTGGGTTCGTGTTTGCTCGGTAATATAATCGAGAAGTTTGGAGAGGGGAAGGTTCTGCGCGGTGATGTTTACACGATTACCTGCAATGGCTTTGGCAACCTCGGATGAGGGGTCGCCGAGGTTGAGCAAAATGTTGATGCCGGCTTGATTGCCTGAGGGGTCTGGGGCATCTCCTTTTCGGCTTTGTAATCTCACAAAGTCGAGTGCCTCTTGAAGGCTTAGATTTTCCATATCGGTGTTATCCACCATGATGCCAGCGAGTTTATTCCTCAGATCAGTGGTGGACAGGGATGATTCATCAAGGGAAATGGTTGAAGGGCCGCTTTCGGCGGCTGGCACGTAGAGCTCCCAATTTTTATCCACTTCAGCTAACATCGTTGCCCTAGCCTGATCTCTGGCGGCCCGGTAATAGTCAGATTTAATTACGCTAATGCGTTCCATGCCTCGCCGAGCGGCTTTGTTAAATGGATCGATGCGAAGCACGGATTGGTAAGTTAGGTGGGCGGGATCATACTGCCCGATTTGATACTGTCCCTCTGCCTGGCTCAATAAGCGGCGGACCTCCACGACATCATCAACGTGATCTTGGGTGAGGGCGGGGTTGTGTCGAATAGGGTCATCGATTTGCCGCCTGAGTTTGAGCGCCCCCTCATGGGCGGGGGATATTTCGGGTTTGAGCACCTTATCGAGAAGATCGCGCGCTTCATCGTATCTGCCCTTTTTGGCAAGGCCTCGGCAATGCTCTGTCGTGGCTTTGGCATAACGCTCGGCAGCAGCTGAGCGCAGTTCCTGGCTGAGTGAGCCTCCCGGGAGGAGGGAGAATGCCTGAGCATAATTCTCAGCAGCTGTGCCGTAATCCGCTTTTTGGTATGCCGTGTCACCGGTAGCCAGAAGATCGTAGGCTTTGCCGGCATTTTCGACTCGGCGGTTAAGCTCTTTCTGGACTACAGATTCCTCTGCCGAGGCACAGGGGGTAGGAGACAGCGCGCAAAATGCAAGGAGGCCTGCCTGCAGGATGTGGGCTATCTTTCTAGGCGCAAATCGCCTGTGAGATTGTAAAGACGGTCGGTCCATTTAAATCAGTCCATGATTTATAGACAAGAGAAGCTTGCTAAGTAAGCGTAAAGTTCAAAAAAATAAGCTTTTATTAAAGGTTGTAACGCCGCCTTCATGGCGACAATTGTCTTGTTTAAGTGATGCCGTCTCGGTGGCTGTAGCTGCCAGATCTCATCGAAAATTGCCTGCAAAATGGGCTTGTGATGATCTTTTCTCAAGCTAGGGTGTGCCCGCAGGTCACTATCTACTCATTTAGTAACAACTACCATGACAACACCCGCTCACATTATAACCCCAGTTGACGCACAGGATCAAGTTGCAGACCCCATCCTTGGACAAGACTCCCCCGAGGCAGCCCGCATGGCTCTTGCTCATGCAGCCTATGACTCGAAGGTGGAAGGAAACATCGTATTCACGCGAGTGGATGCAGCCATTAACTGGATGAGGAAAAATTCTTTGTGGCCAATGCCCATGGGGCTTGCGTGCTGTGCGATCGAGCTCATGGCAACCGCTTCTTCACGCTTTGATATTTCCCGTTTTGGCTCTGAAGTGATGCGCTTTTCACCACGTCAGAGTGATGTCATGATTGTAGCAGGCACCGTCACCTACAAGATGGCCCTTGCCGTCAAACGTGTTTGGGACCAGATGCCCGACCCTAAGTGGTGTATTGCCATGGGGGCTTGTGCCTCCAGTGGTGGCATGTATCGCAGCTACGCAGTGCTTCAGGGTATCGATCAGCTATTGCCCGTAGATGTCTACATCTCAGGTTGTCCGCCGCGTCCCGAAGCTCTCATTGAAGGCCTGATGAAGCTGCAGCGTAAAATTGACGGGGAAGAATCCGTTCGTGATCTGAAAGCTGATCCTTCTGTTGCCAAATAATTTTTAAAGTCGATGAATGCCCAAGAAGTAGCCCAGCAAGTTCTGGAAAAATTCCCGTCTTCCACGTCCCATGAGTTTCGTGCTGAACACACCGTAACCGTCGCTCTCGATGACCTGAGGTCGGTGATGGAGTTCTGCTTTAAAGAGCTTGGTCTGAATTTTCTTATCGATATCTCAAGTGTCGACAATATGGGAAGCGAGCCCCGTTTTGAGATGGTTTATGAGCTTGCGACGCTCAATGACTCTGTGCATTTGCGTGTCAAAGCCGCTGTGGCAGATGCCGTAGAGGTGCCAACAGTCAGTGACATATGGGCTACCGCCGATTGGCATGAGCGCGAGATCTATGACATGATGGGCATTAAGTTCGCAGGTCATCCTGACTTGCGTCGTATCCTCATGTGGGAGGGTTATCCTTACTTTCCGTTGCGCAAGGAATTCCCTTTAGCGGGCAAACCAAGCGAGATGCCCGATGTGGCTAGCACAGGAGTAGCGCCTATGGAAGGTGGTCCCTTTGTGACCAGTGCCGGTGCAGATTCCCGAGTGAAAGCCGAGCCTAGGGCGAGATAGAAAGCGCAAGATCTGAGGCGCCAAGGTAGGCATAATTTTCGTGTCTTTAAGTCTCGCGAGGTTATTTTGTAATCAATGCCTCCTCGCAGACATCGTAAAAGAATATCACATTGTAAAGAGATAGCGTTTTTCCAATGGAATGTCATCACGGCTTTGGTGCTGGTTCTGCTTTCGCTCCACCTGGTGTTTATGTTTGCGGGCGGATTGCCTGAGGTGTTTTGGTATTACGAAAACTTTGGACTATCATGGGATGGTATT
>Ga0213861_10001598_pt1 | contig 19920 bp, 12 predicted proteins | sample PICome_4_FD_160110 | JGI IMG/M metagenome (GOLD analysis project Ga0213861, IMG submission 160110) | Coastal seawater microbial communities near Pivers Island, North Carolina, United States - PICO131 | ecosystem: Environmental > Aquatic > Marine > Coastal | place: USA: North Carolina... | reverse complement strand
ATATGGGGCATTTGTAGTAGAAAGTATCAAATAGTTCATCTGGCTTTTGTAGCAACATTTGCATATTGCACACGCTGCTACTGTCTGTACAACTTGAAGTACTGTTAAGAAACGTAGATTGTTTCACATGAGAATTCGTCATATTGTTTGTTGAGATATATCTGCCCGGAAAACTGTTGTTCGTAAAATTTCCAAACCCGCTCATTATGGTTTATTTTATGTGAATATTTTAAAATCATTTAATTTTAGAAACGCTTTTTTGTGGCATTATTATTAAAAACACATCTGTATAAAATAAAAGATGGATGTACAATATCAAACATGCGACCGCAACTCATCCAGGGTTTGGACACTTGCAGACTATGCAAATACAACACTTGATGAGAGCAACAAAATCAACGATATCTCCACCGGGCACAAGGGGGCCGTAACATACGACAAAAACCTTGCGCTCATGCAGGCAAACGCTAACAATGAGGTTAAAGAGCTGCAACGGAGAGCGCGTGGACGCGTTGCATATAACACTGACTCATGTATGGTACAACCTCTCTACCCGAAATGGAACGCGGAAAATGCGTACTCTTGTGCTTATAGACAGTGTGAACTCCCCCTATTGGAAAAATACAGCCCAGGTGCATACACACAACTCCCCGGTAACGATGAACTGGAATCGTGTGAACTCCCGGTAACCCTTCAGCAAATACCTGAAATTCCCCGTTATACGGAAAAATTAGCCAAAAAATCCTTGGAAATTCGCACCTCTCCCAAAAATATCGTAAATACTCTTCGCGGAATTGTGTACGATCTAAAACATTGGAAACAACTTCCAACAAAGAACAACCAACTGAGCACAAAAGGAAGTACAGCAAAAACACTGCAGTTTGTTTTTGGCAGAGAGAATCGACCAATGTATCTTATTCTTTTACTTTCCGTTGTACTGCTTTGTGTAAGCATCATTTCCGGCGTCGCATCTTTGCGTCGACGTGTTATGAGTGGTGGTACAATAAGAGGCGGAAGCATGCCTCAGTTTGTTGTAATGCAACCATACCCGGGTATGGCAGGCGGAAGTTATGGACCGCGTCCTCTCAGGTCTTTTGCCTCAGGACGTCGCTTCTTTCATTAAGACATAACATAAATAAATTAAAATACGCTCATAAATTCCTCACACCAAAAATTGTATACAATATTTCACAAAAATAAATATTTTTCCATTCAAAAATTTTTCCAATTCGAACACATGATTGCGGCTTACCGGTAGTGGTGCGAGCAATAAGCGGAAAGGTTTTCACTTATCGAAGCGACGAAAGTGCCTACCTAATAAAACATACACAACTTGAGTCTCCCAAAATTTAAATATTCTTTTTATGTTTAGAATGGTGAATTTTTAATCAAAAAAAAAGCATGTACTGAAACTGATAATCCTGATGTTAAAAGTTTGTAACTATGTATAATGTAAAAACATAAAATCAATTGCGCATAAAAAAAACGTAAAACTTTTACAACTATTTTTCACAAAACATGTCTTTGCGTCGTAAGCTTTCTAACGTTTCAAAAAAGCAGATAGCAGAAAAACAACAGTACAAATGTGCACACTGTGAACTGTTTCCCTTGCCATCAACATACCAAGTTGACCATATCGTTCCCCACGCTATCGGTGGATGTGATGACCAGCACAACTTGCAAGCACTGTGTCCGAATTGTCATGCGCGTAAAACGCAACAAGAAGCTCTCCGGATATCCCAGTTCAAGCGTATGGAACGGTTCTGTACATCGGACGTTCGCCCATGTTGGTGTTGTCTGAAAAAAAAGTCTTTAACTTTTTTTATAACGTGTGAGCCTGTATGCGGGGAATGCGATGATGGTGGGCGCATAATCCTATCAAAAGAAAAAAAACAAGAATATCATCTTGACGAACAATCTCACATAAAAAAATACAAGGACCTCCAGAATGTATGCAATATCAACACCCGTGTGTGCTTCCTCTGCCTGCAGACATTCAGTGCTTTTTTTAAGCATGTTTGTACATTCAAGATGGATCATAATTCAGCTGACTGGTGGGATAAGTATGTATACAAACAATAAAAGTACCGATTCTGTTAAAATATAAAATTTTTACAAAAAAGTAATGTCATTTGTCATTTATTTCAATGCTCAACTAAAAATATTTCAAACAATAATGTCATTTATTGCAAATCTCAACTACAAAAGTTAACGCACAAGCGCAAAGTCCACATCCAAATCAATGTCCAGACACTCTTCCGTTTGCCCCGGTTTGAGCTTCCCAGCTTGCTTCAGCGCCAGAGCCGGTAGGAACAGATCGAAATACCATTTCTTCAGAAGCGGAAGCAGTGTTTCAGTCCAGTATTCCTTGTCAAAGTTGTACCGAGTCACTTCCATACCGGCTGGCGTCCACACAATAAAGTCTGCGAACGGCAACCCCAGATTAGCCATGCATCCCATGATTTGATCATAGTAATGATACGGTATTCCAGCAGGGATGTTTTTGTGTTTAGACTTTTGATATTTCTTTTGCTTAGAGTAAAATGTCTCGGACTTGGGACACTTGATTTCAATGAGGTAACACACACGCCCTTGGCTACAATCGCGCGTGTAAACAACACCATCCGGACTGCAGCCCATCCAACAATACTCTGGATTTACGACCAGCCCGCGCTCTTGCACAGAAAAGTCTAGTGCTTGCACCAATTTCCCCTCTCGCAATGCATCCACGGTTTCTCGGTTCAGAGCAATTTCGCGCGTCTTATTGTTAACATACTCGGCAAGTGCCACCGACTCGTAGTACGTCCCCCATCGCGTCGCTGCGTTGCCCTTGAAGTTGCCCCACAACATCTGCGCCACAAGCGCCTTTGGAGTCATGTAATCGTTGTGTCCAGCTGCTGCACCAAAGTTGGAGGTTGTGAGTCTGAACTTTCGCGCTTTAAGCCAATTAAAAGATCGCTGCTTGTAACACTGAATGATTCGCGCCTTGTCATCCGTCACAGTCAGAAAATTGATCATAGTGTCCTTTGTAATGTCATCCGGTAAACCAAAGTCAACAATGTTGTGCTTAGCTTCCTCCTTTTTCTCATTCGTTAGTGGTGGAGTAGCCCACTTAAAAAAGTCACACGCCTTTGGACTATAATTGCAGACAAAAAAATTACGACCAAAGTTATCACCCTCCTTCTTTGTAGTAAACATCTTTGCAGGAACAGAGCATTGACACATCGTCACATTTGTTGCTGGTCCAGAAGTGCCCTTGTTGGAGCCGGGAAAAATAAAGGGACCAACATCTTTAGATGCCAATGCAACCGAGTCCGCCCATGCAAAGTGGTCACAATTCTTAGGGTAAGTGTAGCAACAATAGAAAGTGCGTCCTCGATTACGGCCAGCTTTTGCCACTCTTAACATGCGCGCTGGTTTGTCACATTTGCAAATGGACCCATCGGTTGACGACTCTGACATGCTTGCAGCCTTTCGTTTGCCGGTTGATGTACCTGAAGGGTTTTCAACACCATAACCCGTTGTTGCTCTTGCAAACGCGTCCGCTCCAGAACCAAAAGTGTCAGAAGAACCAGAAGACAGAAAAGGTCGAAGAGAATCGTCACGCACCATGGTTCCAACATTGGAAAAAGGGAAATCACTCATTCGAAGTTAATGCAAAATAGTTTTGTGAGCTTCTTTACAAGTAAAAATATATGAAACATATTTGTATGGTTTCTATATGGTTCACCAAACAAGCATTTATGCACAGCCTTATACTTTAAATATTAACACCAAAATCCAACAGATTTCGGACTATACAAAACTTGTTAAACATTACGCAAACGAGAACGTAAACAATATATAGGCAGGTTCATCTAAACTAAAGTTCCGGAAAAGAAAAAATTTACTCAATATTTTAAACGTATACTGACTGTAGAAGAAATACATTATGTTAGTTTTATGCCAATATCCTTTCCCTGATTTCGTAACATGTGAACGGTACAATAAAACCTATACAAACCTACACATTATTGCACAAATTGAAAATCCAAATTGAAACCAATGTTAAATAATGGGTTTTTGGTTACCCGTAGAAAAAGCCATAACATCGTTTTTGTTCCTTCTGCTACAAAAAAGCTTAGGAATTGATAAAAATTTTTGTAAACACAATTTATTTCTTTTCATACAAATAAACAATATGAGTCACTGCGAGCTTGACAATAATAATTTCTTGAACTGCATGGAACGCACGATAAAAAATATTCGCATTAAAAACAAGTACAGTTTGAAGGTGGTCACCATGAAGGCAGGGACAAACCTGTACAAGGCAATGCCTAAAAACATCGACTCTGAGGCGTTCATGAAGCAAAATCCAGGGGTCCCGACCTATTTTACCAATCTAGAAACTGCAACAACGTACGCAAATAATTCTGCTTACGGGGGAGGGTTGTACGCGTTTACGCTGACGCAGTCGGTGGATTTGCTGGTGATGTCTGACCACACCAATGTTGAAACATTACTGAATATCTGGGAAAACGAAGACGAATACCCTATTCGCGGCGTTAAAGTGCCAGAAACCCTAGACGAATACCCTATTCGCGGCGTTAAAGTGCCAGAAACCCGCTCCAGCACTCTGGGAAAAAATAAACTAAAACCGAATGAGCGAGAAGAAGCGATCAATCAGTTTAAATTTATGATGGGGTTTCAGCAAAAACCTGAACATCAGGAAGAGATGTTGCAAAAACTTGAAAAAGTTTACAAATTTATACTCCCCAGAAGCCACTCAGAACAAAGGTCCTTCCTTAACCGTTGCAGCGTAGACGTGGTAGACCGCACGCTCGCAGTGAGCATTTGCAAGCTGCTGAAATCCGTAAATGTTGTCGGGTACGTCAGCAACCCCATTTTCTCAACATTTGTAGAAGAAAGAAAACAAAACCTTTTCCACCCGGAAATCGTGCTGTGCAACGCCGGGGATGTTGTGCAGCGCACGATATGGAACGTAAACGACTACATGAATCTCAAAAACTTGAGTGAGTATGCTCAGAGTGTGTCGGAAAGCAAGGATGATGAAATTGAAGACGTGAGTGAGTTCAAGACGTTCACCAATAAAACTGTACATCTCAATAGAATCAAAGAAACGCCTTTGGAAAAGGTTCATCATGACGCGCTCCGGTACCTCCTTCTTTCAAAGACCTCGTCTTGGAATAAGGATAGACAGTTTTTCAACTTTACGGACGACGTGCTTGAGGCGTTTGAGATGGCCGGGGTTGAGTACAATGAGCAGATGTCTGAGCAGCGCAAGAAAAGAAGCGACTGCATAAAACTCAGTAATAATGAACAAACATGTACAGCCGCACCTTCTTGCACATGGAGGAATACATCAACGCCAATGCTTTACAACTTGCTCATGAAATGGCCGAATGACAAGTACACCACACAAGCCGACCGTGAAGAAATGGTCACGGCTTACCTGAATGCTTCAGGTTTAAGTGACACATTCAAGAGCAGTGTACTTAGAAAAATGAAAAAAAACCCTACATGGAAAATCTCCAATTGGATTAGAAATAATAATAATGCCAATAACGGCGCTGTACCCTCCCACCCGTCGGTGTGCGTGTTCACCAAAGATAATCAAACATTTAACAAGGGAGCAGTCATTACTCTCCCGGTCATCGGAGACAAATCCATAAAAATACCTCGAAATAAGTTTACGGTCATGGGGTTCCAGGACGTAACAACCGAAAACTTAAATCTTCACTGCGTTGTGTACCACAAGGGGGGGCTGGGATCCGCGGCAAACAACATTGTCGTCGTATCTCGCCCGTTTGTAATAAACAAAAACTTGCGTATTGGGGTCGGGTTAGTATGCGGGACAATTATGGAGGGAAAGAACAATTTGTTAGGTTCCTGTGTAAGGCAACTGTATACACAACTCAACAATATGAGTAACACCAATCCGGTCATCTCCAAAGTGATGGAAAACAACTTTGAAGAAGAAGGAAGAAAAATCATCATAAAAGGAAAACTAAAGAGTTCACTAGACAATATTAATGACGGTATCGGCATGTTTAAAACCTTTGTTGACGCCGTGTGCAAACTGCTATTCCAGGAAACGTTCTTTAAAATCCTAGCATCGTTGTACGGAATTCGTGGCGCCACCGTGACTTTCACCGGCTTTAGCCTGGGTGCGTTGATCACGCACATCAACCTGTTCTTGTGTAACATATTTTTGAAGCCGCTCTTCCCGTCGATCCACTTTAACGCTGTTGCGTTTGGGGCTCCCAGGTCCGGCAACACCGTGTACGCCGATATGTTCTCCTCATATGACCACCTTTCCTTGGTCAACGGGGTGAATACAGTGGTGCCTAAGTATACCGACTCCACCGCACTTGTCAACATACTGCCAGAGGTGGGTCGCCGCACTCTTCCCATAGACGGATTGGAAATTTACTTACAGTACGACGACCTCACACTGCTTCCGCCAGCATCGAAAACGTTTGCTAACGTCGAGCCAACGATCCTGGCTGACGGAAAGGAATTCCGCAACGTCACGGCCGATATTCGGTCTCGATCATACATGAATTCTGAAACTTCGTGCTCAACTGCGATACTTTCAAAAGGGTTAGAACAGTTAAGGTCTGAACGCAGGTCACAGTTGCCACTTGTGGACCGTCTTGTACAAAAACCCTCAGTTCGATTTGCTCTTCAACAATTAATGAAAATTGGTAATATTTTAGGTTACATTACCAGGATAACCACCAACGAAGTGGTAACAGGTTTGCACAATTACGACAGTTACTCAGACTCAATCCGTGGAAAAGTGTGGTTTCATAAGATCGACGATGGCAGCGGAGAAAAATATATAGAACAGGTTTCCTTCGCTGAGGTTCCTAGTCCACACGTTCACGATGAAAGGCCAATAGGCATAATGTCGTACATTGCAAAGATTCCATGGACTGTTTATACCAGCCTTTTCGGACAACAAGGTTCTACAAGATTCCAAGTTTTAAACCGCAACAGGCAACGTCAGCTCGATTACCTCGAAAGAATTTTGAATGCAATGACACCCGATAATAGAAAAACTTATGCCAAAAATTTCTATGAAACCAACAACTTCAGACTAGAGGTTATATATCCGGAGTTAAAAACACGTTTTCGTGGAATGTTCTTGAATCCGGAGTTGGAAACAGGTAACGCCGACAACAGACCCAGAAAACGAAGAACACGTAACGCCGACAACAGACAAAACAGACCCACAAAACGAAGAACACGTAACGACGACAACAGACCCACAAAACTACTACGTAACGCCGACAACAGACACACAAAACGAAGAAAAAAATAAGAAGTTTCCACCCCCAAGGAGTGTTTTGATGTAAAAGTAACCGGAAAGCAAATATGTTGCTACTATGTTGAAGATGGTCAACAATTGGATCGGCGGTATGTTGTTACGCAAAACATTTTATGTGCGCAACATTACCAAGACAGCAAAGATGTGTGTGTGTGTGTGTTCCCAATGTCGTCGATCCGCGTTACGCATACAACTGCCTTAAGTGTTTAAGTTGTTATTGCGGTAAGCAATGTATTTGGACATTGAACGGTGCACAGTGATAAGTACACGAAGTATGTTGCAGAAACAAAGTCGTCTCTATAAAATTCCTTAGTAGTCTTCGTCGATCTGTGTTCTTGCTGACCACTTTGTTATAAATCTTTAGGGTTAGTGTTATAGATGCTGCTCTTCCCCGCGGCAGAATCATCTTAACGGCGCCAACGTTTGTATTCAAATAAACAAATCAACACGTGTTTTATTATGTTAAGAAAAGCTCTAAGAATTCAAATTATCCCTATTTCTTTGTTGCTTTTTTTGAACGCTTGAACCCTGCGTCATTTTTAGTTCTTTTTCGTTTGGTGGCAACCGGGGCAGATGCGGCTTCCCGAGCCAACGTCTGTTGTTGGTGCTTAAAAAATGAGTTGTACTCAACCTCAAACGCGTCCAGATCTTTTAGCCACAACCTCTCTGATGGGGTAGCTTTTAAAGTTTCTAGTGCCGCGCGCGTGCTATCCATTTCCTTCCTTAAACTCTCAAACTTGGAGAGTGTTGTTGACCAGTAAGGCATGCTGAGAAGATAATCAAATGTCGGAGGTTCTCCTGCGCAGACAAAATCTTTGCTACGTAACAACTCTTCCAGGTCCTCCTTGGGTAAGCGGTGAAGTACCAGGGATTCGTCCATAATTTGTTCAAGAAAGCGAGCTTTATTCTCAAGTTTGACCATGTTCTTAGTCATTTCTTCAATTTGAAAGGCTTTTCGTCGTTTGTAACCTTTCATGCGCTCCGGTACAAATGTGTCAAGCACGCTTTCAATGTCCGGAAAATTTCGAAGTCGTCCTCTCTCGTCAAACGCATGAAGATTGTTGCAATTACCGGTGGTTTTAAGTTTGAGCTGAGCCACCAGCTCTGCGTCCGTCATTAGTTGCATCTCTTCCACATTCGCGGCATACAGTACGACGTCAACCTTACTTTCCGTAGATCGTTCTTCAATATAGTTGACAAACGGATTCCATTTGTTGCTACTATGTTTTCCTTTTTCCTTTGCACTTCCAGTGTTGACCATCAAGTTTTTCTTGACATGCTCCAAAAATGCCGAGCTCCAGTACCCTATGGGCAGCTCGGTAACTCTCACGCCGCATCCGCCAGACAGACGCTCAAATGTACCCAAAGTTACCCACGACTCCTTATTTGACGACTGAGATACGAGCTGTACTTTACCGGTGAACTTCGAAAACCACGGGAGCTGTGTAATCGGCGGAGCACTTACACTAGATGCAGGGCTTTTTGGAGCGGCAGCAGGCATAAGACGCCTCCTGAGGAGCGAGCATAGAAACTCGGGGTGATAGGGCACGGTGTTGCTTGACCACCCGGTACCGATGCCAAAGGCCATGTTCACAAGCACCCAAGGGATAACTGGAAAAAAATGCTTAGGTTCAACCTGTTTTCCGTCAAGAATATTAAAGTCAAGGATTGCATCATCGTCCTTAGGAAACACCTTCCTCGCAATGGGTTCAAGACGGGTAAATATGTACCTTGCCGCCGCATGTTCTTTAGGCTTGTTCAATCTTGATCCAAATTGTCCAACAGGCTTCAGTAAGTTGATGTTGTTGCCACATCCAACGTGATTTTGCGCCATACCCACAACAGTTTCAACAAGACTATCCTCGCCGTGATGGTACTCGGTCAATTCCGCGATCCTAGCGGCTACCTGGGCCACCTTCACTTCCTTGGTGAGATTCTGTTTCAAAAACGTCCAGAGGACCTTTCTCTGCGAGTTCTTAAGACCGTCGACAACGCTTGGAATGGAGCGAACGTTGTCGTAGTTGGAAAAAGGTAATAAATCCTTCAAAATAAAGTCGGACCAAAGCATTGTCTCTGCACCTTTGTAATCGGCTGCTTTATCTGGGTCAAACTCGTGGGTAAGGAGGCGCTTGCGCTCAGACGCTAGGGAATCGTCAAACATCGCTCTCATTAGTTTGTCTGTTCTCGGACCAGACGCATCTAGTGGTACCACATACTCTGACGCACGCAGAAAGTATTCGCGCGCCTCCGCGGATGTCGAGGTTCCCAAGCCTTTGTAATATTTGGTGGTCCATCGATTCAGTTCGTTGTGCTCCGCCCATTCATCAAATTCGCGCTGCGAAAAGAAACATTGATCCCTTTCTCTGCCAGTTCCGCATTTAGGAAACGCCTTGATAAGTGGAGTGACAAAGCGCTTTAAAAAGCATGGGTCAGCCGTTAGTATTGAAGGAAACAGTGTGTGAAAAAAGTTCATAATCAGTCCTGTGATGTGCGCCCCGTCTGGATCCTGGTCCGTAAATATCCAAACCGAGCTGTATTGCAAGGAATCTGTGCTCTCGTACGTCTTGCCCAGTTCGATTCCCAAGATGCGCATTAAACTTACGGCCTCATTGTTCTGCATGATTGTTGAGATAGTAGCGTTCCTTACATTCAACGGCTTTCCTCTTAGTGGAAACACTCCATACCGCTCCCTCCCAACCACGGAGAGACCAGCGACGGCCAGTGCCTTTGCACTGTCACCCTCCGTCAGGATAAGCGTGCAGTCGGCGTTGCGTTTGCCAACGTGTACGGCGGAGTCGTACTTGTCAATAATAACATGTCCTCGACGTTTGGTACCCACCATATTCATCTGCTTCTTGGCAGCTCTGGCCAAATTGGCGTTGTGAAGCTCCAGCAAATCTTCCTTCACAATATTGGTGACGCACTTTGTGAACGCAGGAGATGGCTTCCACGAAATATTAATCTTGGCTATAGACGTCGTTAACGTGTCCTTCGACTGAGACGCAAACGTGGGCTTTGACACTAATGCACGCCCAATAACAAAGAGTGATGATTTCATAGCGGCGCTCGTCACATCTACATCATTAACGAGCGACCTCGATTTCCTTAACATTAATGTCACAGCTTCCTTAATACGTGAACGGAATAGCTGCATGTGTCTCCCCTTGCTGCAAGAAAGGCTGTTTACAAACCCAATGTCACACGCTCCTTCGGCAATAGACTCCATCATGGGGAACGCGCACACCTCATACATAAGCATTTGCGAATCCGGATCACGGCTCTTACAAAAGTCGTACGCAAGTGGTTTATCGCCACTAAATAGCCGAGCAAAGTCGCGCATATCTTTGAAAGGGAGGTTTAACCCATTAAATGAAAGATTTATGCGGGGATGTAGAGACGCTCGCGACTCAATAACCAGGCGCTCAAGTATGGAGAACGTATCGTCATCTATACCCTCCATACCTAAACGCTTGAAGTCAAACAAAAATTTTACACTACAATATCCTCTCTTAAGCTTCCACTTACTGATGATAGGCTCTTCCTTCGTACCCATGTTGTCGGTAAACGTCTGCTGAAGTCTCAGCTCGTTTACCGGATCAGCAACGTCAATATCAAACTGCTTGGAAAAGACATTGCACAGCTTGACGCCGAGGCCAAAACGTCCACCGGTGTAACGCACATCCTGCTGTTCGTCGTCAAAGTTTGATCCCGAGTTAAAAGTTCCAAAGATAAGCGAAGGAATGTACTGCTCCGGCTCACCATCTTTGACACACATCTTTGTCAAAGGGATGCCTTGCCCATCATTTTTAATGCAGATGTGCCCACTTTCGCGGTCGACCGTGATCACAATGTTTCGCATCATCTTATCTCGAAACATGCGATCCCACGCATTAGCACGTACTTCGTCAAAGCACTTAATGAACGCAGGGTTATAAGTAACCTCCCTCCAGTTCACAGAGAACAGCGAAGATAGCGATGATCCGCTTTCTACCGGCGGGAGCCTATTGAACACGTACGTTGTCTCGGTCACTGATTCTGCACCACCTAAATCTCGATCCGGGCGCTTCAAAACGTGACTCCGTGGGCTATATACTGCATATTCTTCCCTGTTCTTCTCTTCAACTTCGCCCATTTCTATGTCAATTTTCAGTTTCGGTATCGCCCTTGACATCATTTTGATAGTAAGAATGCAAAAATGTCTATTCTTTGATAGTCGTCACTTATTACTTTAAAATGATAATGTATATGGTTTATTTATATATTTCATTGTATAGGAGTTATGATAATTATATACGTGCGGGTAAATGGAGATTTCGTTCACACCAAATGCAAAAAAAAAACATCGACATTGTTCTACAGATACGGGTTCGAATATCAATAAACAAAAAATAAAAAAAAAGACTTTATTTTATCAGAAGATGAGTGTCCCAACGGTGCCTCTTGATGAGTATGGGAAAATAAGAAAAAGTTATCCTGATAGGTTGCTTAGTGTTTGTGGCTTGGCACTTTGTCACAGTTGAATACAGATGATAGCTCGAATCAAACCACAATCTAACTTGACGTTCCGTATATGTTCCACAACTTTAAAAAATAAACATATCTATAGTGTATATAACTTACATGATAAACTACAAATGTTGTCACACAGAAAAAGACTTGTTTTGAAAAAAACATTATCGTTTCAACCAGAGCAAACACCTGTGTATAAAAAACATCGCCTTGTGAATTTACCGTTACCATTTACACAATCATATGAGCAGAATAATCCTGCACATGTGAACATTAATCCGTGTAAACATACAATTTGTACGGAAATGCCTGAAATGAAAGAAATACAAGTGGATAAGGAGCGGTTTGCAATGATCGGAAATGAGAAGACATTATCGGAGGTGTCTTTAGCTTGCACTGCTAAACGTGGAAAAGTTTGCAAAAATATGTCATGTGTCAAATGTTTCAATAAGAGTGCAGCATCAAGTACAAAAGCTGCATTCTGGGACAAAAAGAGGAATGGTGATTTGAGTCCAAGATTTGTTTTAAAAAATAGTCACAAGTTCATATACTTCACCTGCCCTGACTGTGGTCACACCTTGCACCTACAAATGTATAGTATAACACTTCTGAATAGGTGGTGTAAATATTGTACCAACCGAGGATGGTGTCAGGATTATTGTAAAATATGTCTTCCAAAAACAATTATGGGACACAAACGCATGAAAGCTTGTTGGGACTTTGAAAAGAATGCGGCCCAAGGTCATTTCCCACATATGACATCCATGAACTGCAGAAACAAAAGACACTTTCTATGCGACAAATGTAATAGTTCGTTTTTCACATCCCCCAATGACATTATTTGCCATAACCAATGGTGTCCAAAATGCAAACACAAGACTGAGCACATGGTATACAAATGGGCGGTGGAGAAGTACGGAGCAACGGATGTTGAATTTCAGTTTCGAAGGCCATGGCTGAAAAATTCGGGTACAAATTCTTTTCTGTCGATGGACATTTGTATTAAGGGTATCATTGTCATTGAGATAGATGGACCGCAGCACTTTGTCCAAATCAGCAATTGGACATCTCCAGAAGATTCACAGATACGTGATTTTATGAAGGAGACAATGATATTGAACAACAACATGAGCATGATTAGAGTTGTGCAAAATGATGTTCTACACAAGAAATTTGATTGGAAACAGTTCATTTCACAAACAGTCGATGAATTAGAAGCAGAAGCTGGAAATCGTATTGTACTGCAACCAAATGCTCCAGAATACACGTGTGGAATATATGTCACAACTCGCCAAATTAAAAAGGATGTAAAGTCAAATGAGTAACGATGATGACCTTGTTGTTCTTAGAGTGAGCGGAGGAAATATTTTGTTGTATTTACACGTCCGGTGTTTGCCGATTTTTTTAAGTAAAACACAATCATTAAAGTGTCGTACATGTTTCATAGTTAGAGACGTTTTTTACGATTATATATTTTAGTTTATACCATTCTAACTCCATAAACCACTCAACCCTCCAACCACTATTGTTTTCCGTACCTCTCCGGCGAAACACCGTATACATAAACTCCGTTGTTACAATGTTTTATTTTTTAATTTGATAATTTTCATAAAACTTTTGCGTCTGAAAGTAAAACAAACTGTTTTTTTCTTTTTACTTTGATTATAGTTTAAAAGTCACTTTAAAGAAAATGTCTGTTGTTTTAAATTTAAATAGTTATTTAAACATAGCATATACGAACATAGAGATGATAAATACCTTAACTAAAAACCCTGTAATAACAAACATGTGTCTGTTATGTAGTGTTGTAGCAATATGTTTCTCTAAGTTTAAACGAGCTGCTGTCGTATGGACTTATTTTTGCTTTAGTTTGTGGTTTATGTGTTTTTCAACTGCAACAGTATGGTACCGAACTTCCAAAACTGAACAACAGCTTCCGGATGCTGGCTTTGATATGTTTTATTACGTGTACACAAAATTTGTAAAAAAGGCTTTGCACGCACACAAATTTTTGGACCTTTTGGTATTAGTAATGATATTTGGGACTTTTATTTTTGTTTTTACTCAACGCACCAGGTTTAGGATTTTGATGAGATACTTAGTTTTACATGGAACTCTAATGCTTATGCGCTCATTTTTATTGTTAGTAACAACGTTTCCAGATCCTTACCCAGGTTGCCAAAAACTTATTCCTGGGACTCAAACATGGAGAAACATTTCTGTCTTAAAAGTATGGAATGATGCAATGCGCATGCTTACCAACGATCCAAACAACATAACCTGCGGAGATGCGTGTCCTTCTGGACATACATTTATATTTATACTTTGCGCGCTTACGTGGCACTCATACTTTCCGTCAAAAAAATATTTCAATTTTATAAAAATTATGGTTTGGTGGGTGGGCTTATCAGGGTGTTGTATTCTTGTTTTAACACGCATGCATTATACTATTGACGTTTTAATAGCTTCCTACCTAACAATAACATTATGGTACGGATACCACAGAATTCTCAAAATTGTAGAATCACATGTTCCTTACCAACATGTTTTAGGAGTTGATGGTTTGCTGCTTTATCCAGCAATAGGATGGTTAGAAACAGGAAAACCTTTTAGTTCTTTTGTTTCGGTTGAATAAGTTCAAAATATTATGTATATCATCAACTTTTTTAAAATTTATACACAAACACAATTTATACACAAACAAAATCAAAGCTAAGCGTCCAAAACGGGATAATGGCGTTTCACTAGAAGCCGGACACCATGGCGAACACTTACAAGCAGGCATTTGGTTTGCAAAGGGTTCATTTTAGGAAAACCATACATATTTGCCTATACTTTTTGTTCTGACCCAGCAACACAACATTTTAAAATGTCTGATCGCTGCGTAATTTGTCTGACTGCTCTAGATGTTAAGCCGACATCAAAGTTGAGCTGTGACCATAAATTTCACAGCGACTGCGTGATAACAATGTTTCAAACGATGGGGAAGACGTCCTGCCCACTTTGCCGCAAAGATAGAGATGATGGTGGTGAATACGAGCGCATTCGTCGCAGTCACTCGCGTGTAATAAAGCAAGACATTATTGACAAGTTGCCTAGCGGTAAACGCAAATTGCAAGCTTTGTATTCAAATGTTGAATCGTATAAAAGTTCCGTAAAAGATTACAAAAAGCTTCGTATGGAGGTGTTTTTGGATTGGTCTAAGGTTCACCTACGGATAAACGCAAGAGCAAAAGTTCTGATGAAACAAATTTTGGAAGAGTGTAAAGATGAAAAGAAAAAGTTTCTCTCCGTTCATAAAGTGAAAGAGTTATCAAAGAAGCGTGCACAATTAAGGCGGTTAAAAAAAAAGATTTCCAACGCTGCAACATGTTTGACAAATAGTGTGCCCGGCTTATTATATGAAGACTTGGTGCGTTTTGAAAAGGGAGTCCGCATCTTCACGTGTTTCGAAAAGTTTAATGTATGCGTGAATCACTTTGCGAGCAACATGAAATGTAAATTCAAAGTACCGATGGCACTCCCTCAGTCTGTAATCCATTCGGCCGACGAAATTAACATGCTATAGTTTGTTTATTGTTTTTGTGTCACCTCCTAAATAAAATGTGGTACATTACGTTTACAAATTCATGAACAAAATAAAAAACGTTGCGGATTTACGTATAAAAATTATATTGCTAACTATATAAATCTACACAGCACAATGCAATTTTTATTAGGATCTGTTTTACAACATTTTAACCCACAAAAAGAAGAAGTATGGGATCCTTACAAGTATACGAATTCTGATATTCGGTACCGACGCGGCAACACCTCTTTTCCTGCGACTCAGGGGCGTCCTCAGCCAGAGCCCGTGATGGATCTTAAAGTGAATCCGATCAAGGATTTGGAGAGTCACTACGCAAACGTCACTCGAGCGCCAACCCTTGACTCATATACACAGATAGGAGACCCTCGTACGAACAATGCATACTGCACGAACGCCATTCCATCGAAGCTTGTCCTGGATCAATCTGTCGCGTCAAAAGAGTTAATGGGCCTCAACCAGGCTCAGCGCACGACGTTGCCGGCTGGCTCCGGGGTCCCCGCATATAAGGTCCCCGAAACACTTCCAATGGTAAACGAGCTGACGTATGGGAACAATTCCGCTTCCGGTATTCAGTTTAACCAGGTTTCGCGGGCTTTGTACAATCAGGACTTTGTGTCCATGTCAGCGGTTCCGGCTGTTCCTGTCGGTCAGTTTGTAGATCCTATAACAGGGGTCGCTTACGATGCGTACGAATCAGGGATTCCCCCTCCAGACGCAGATTATTATGAGATGACTCACGGAAATGGCAAGAACCGCAAGTTCTCGCAGCTGCAAGGTGGTTGGAGTCAAAACGTGCCTAGACCGGAGAAGCGGGAGATATTGGAAGGAGACTTCTATATGCACAGCAATCGCACTATCAACACGTACGGTGGGGATGATAGCTACGGACAGCAGCTGCGTCACAAACGAGGAGAAGACATAGAACGCCAGATGAGGTTCACGCTTGACGACTCTAGACCAGACGGCTTGGACGGGCCTATACTTACCGGCGTTCCTGCGAACACCGTAGGTATCTACGGTACAGATAAGGTTCGCTTTGTACCACGATTGCCATCTACGTATCGCGGATACCAGGAAGAAGAAACTTTTAGGAGTGGCGTTGATCCAGCCGTCGCAGTGGGACACGAGAATAGGTCCGCGCAGCATTTTACTCACTTTCCACAAAGTCGATCCGCAAGCAATTACGAAGGGCCTGCAGGTCCTGCCTTCAGAGTCGATGCCAGTTCATATCGCGCAGAGGTGCTGCCGCAGCATACGCAGCGCGGTACGGAGGTGTACGAGGAGGCAACAAGGCTGCCCAACAACGGTGGAGCTGAGGGTGCCGCGTTTCGAGCTCAACATCTTCCCCAGCTCACAAAGCGAGGACTGGAGGTGTACGAGGAGGCAACAAGGCTGCCCAACAATGGTGGAGCTGAGGGTGCCGCGTTTCGAGCTCAACATCTTCCCCAGCTCACAAAGAGAGGACTGGAGGTGTACGAGGAGGCAACAAGGCAAGCGGGGAACGGAGGTGCAGAGGCAATAGCATTGCGCGCGGACTGCACACCGGGAACAAGTCTGAGAGGGACAGAGGTGCACCCGGAGGCTGTCCGCTTGCCTAATAGCGGCGGCGCAGAAGCAAGCGCTGTTAGAGCAATAGTACCGCCTCAAACGACGATAAATGGAATTGAAGTGTATTCAGAAAATGTCCGATTACCGAATGACGGTGGAGCACAAGCGACGGCACTGCGCGCGGACTGCACTCCCGGAACGACTTTGAGAGGGACAGAGATATACACGGAGACTATAAGATTGCCTAACAACGGAGGTGCCGAGGCAACCGCTCTCAGGGCACAAGTCGCACCACAGACAACTTTGAATGGGTTAGAGGTGTACGCAGAAAGTACTAGGAAAGCTGACAGTGGCGGCACAGAGGCAAGTTCGTACCGTGCAGAAACCGTGCCGCAGCATACGCAGCGCGGTACGGAGGTTTATTCAGAGGTCACGCGCCAAGCAGATAGTGGAGGCTTCGAGGCAAGTGCGCATCGAGCCACCGTTGTACCTCAACATACGCAACGAGAGACGTCCGTAACGGATTACAAGGGACATGCTCACAATGCAGTGAATCAAGGACAAACGTACGCAAAAAGCACTCGAAAGGGGAGACTTACAATGCTCAAGCGTATATATGGCGCCATGAGCAACAACAGCGACGCCGGGGCAGGTATGGGTGTCGCATCAAGGGCAGCTACTACACAACTGTCGGATAAAAAGACAAATCCAAACACTGCATTCATCCCAAGTCGTTCCGTTGGCGGAAACACCAACATGATAAGGCAACCTAACAACTGGGCCTCTGTCCGATTTAATGAAAACCATACCCCTAGTCAGGAGTATATCGGAAATGCGGAGTCTCACATTAGCGACGGTACATACATGACGCCAAATATGGCACTGAGAGGGGAAAATAACATGTTGCGCATACCTACACCTAGCCACCAGATAGGTGGAGCGCACGAAATGATATATGCACACCTGGAAGAACCACAGACATGCCCGGTTACATTTTAAACATAGGTGGTAAACTTCAATTTATACATCAAAAAAAAACGACGGAGAAAATAAATAACAATTATATACTATATTCACTACGAAATATATCTTAAAGTACCATCCTTGACCTTTTGAGAAAGCCACATGGTTTCGGATATCACCGGTCGTCTTCTAATGGATAAGTCCTTATAAGTCACAACCACGTTCCCGGATTGAGTTCGGAAGAGATTAAACACACTCTGCGCATTATAGTTAGTACCTTCCTCCTGGTTCATTGTTGAAAAAAGTCGTGTCAATGAAGACGACCCTACAATATCGCTGGACCCTTTTCGGATGACCTCGTACATGTATTGACCCCGCAGACTCGCTGCACCTGTGTTTATTGTATCTGTCTCGGGATTTTCTTGTTCCCACATATTTAGAGTTTTCGCACAAATTGTTCGGGCACGATCGATTGCGAATGGAAGCAACTTAGAATCTACCATTTCTTGAATACTTGGAGTCATGTCGCGTATACGCTGTGCAAAGCATTTCCGAATTTGTTTTTGTATCCTCCATTCCACCCAATCAAGCAGCTCGTCGTGTTCATCACCCTCAGATGAGTCACTCTCTTCGTGTACTGCAAGATTGCTTCCAAGAAGCGCAGCTGTATCTTGCCTTCCCCTTACTTTGAATCCTGCAGGAGAGTTGGAAGAATCAGATCCTTCGTACAAAGAAGACAAATCTGTGTTCATGTGTGAATTGTCATCCGAACTATCGTATGCGTTTCCTTTTTCTCCGTGTTCTACCATAGTAGATAGAAGTTTACCATTATAAACGTGTAAAAAATATACCTATATGTGAGCTTCACTTAACGCATTTAGCCTTGCATCCACTGATATTGCATCTCAAAAGTGAGATTATGCTGAATATCATTGCACATAGTCTGTATGGAGCTTGCTGAAGTGTCAAACTCTTCCATAACCTCGCGAAGCATGCCGTGTTTTCGCGCGACGTGTGCCCTGAGGACACGCACACTTTCAATAACGCATCCAATTTTATCGGAGATATGGGACAACACGCCAGGAGTCATTGTGCGCTCTCCGGCAACAAGTTGCCACTGCAAGTATAATAGTTGCGCCGACCACCAGCACAATCTTTCAAACGTTGCGGGAGCGAGATAGGCGTACCGAGAGATCTGTCTACACGCATCGTACCAAGCAGGGTCTTGCTGTAAATATGCACTGAGTGCTATGGAGATTCCCTTGATAGGTTTTTTAGGCTTTGAATTTTCAACCTTCTTTACAACCGCCACACCGAGACCTAAAGTTGCCGCGATACCGAAAACCTGGGCTGCACGTTTTAATTGAGCCTTGTCTTGTAACTTTTTCTTAAGTGTTGAGGATATTTTACTCCAAAACGTCGACGGTGTTGTTACATTTGCAACAGACATTGCTTTAAGTTGTTTATTACATGTAGAGAAGGGGAACTTGTAAAAATACTTGAAAATAAAACTTGTAACGCATTCTTATAGGAATTTGTTTTGATAACATTTTTTGTTTTGTACTTTGTCCGGTAAATTGTTTTTGTCTATCCTGTAATTAAGTTTCGGAATACTTTTCTTTTACGTTTACTAAGAAAACTTATACAGGTCCTGAAATGGATTAGACAACTAAATATCTGACTTTATATTTATTTTTCAATAAAAATTTATTTACATAAAATTTTAAAAATCATGTTCATCGAATGTTAAATAATTTTTTTACTTATCATTGTGATATATTCTTTCTGTATCATTCTACAAGTAAAAAATCTAAGTATAAGTTTGTTGTGATGGTTGTTATGGTTGTGATTGTTGTGAAGGTTGTGAAGGTTGTGAAGGTTGTGAAGGTTGTGAAGGTTGTGAAGGTTGTGAAGGTTGTGAAGGTTGTGAAGGTTGTGAAGGTTGTGAAGGTTGTGAAGGTTGTGAAGGTTGTGAAGG
>Ga0213861_10001597_pt1 | contig 19922 bp, 17 predicted proteins | sample PICome_4_FD_160110 | JGI IMG/M metagenome (GOLD analysis project Ga0213861, IMG submission 160110) | Coastal seawater microbial communities near Pivers Island, North Carolina, United States - PICO131 | ecosystem: Environmental > Aquatic > Marine > Coastal | place: USA: North Carolina... | reverse complement strand
TTTGATGCGGAACTGGTAGGCTTTTTTATCACACTGCGCACGAGGGGCGCGAACGGAAGGTCCTTTACTGGCGTTAAGCATACGGAACTGGATCCCAGTGGCATCTGTATTCAGGCCCATAACACCACCGAGCGCATCAATTTCACGAACCATGTGCCCCTTTGCTAGGCCACCAATCGCTGGGTTACACGACATCGCACCCATAGTATCGAGGTTCTGCGTGAGCACGGCGACTGAGCAACCGAGTCTGGCAGCAGCAAGCGCGGCCTCAACTCCTGCGTGACCGGCGCCGATAACGAGCACGTCATATGTTTTTGGGTAGGTGAACACGATGGGGTATTTACCCTCAAAAAGGGAATATTCAACCTCGAAATATAAGCTCGACTCCAAAAGATGATACCCACGGTGGGCGACTTCTTGGTAATTGTTCCACGTGGAACTTATTGCTCGGCGGCACGATATAATGAGGGGGGTAGAACGAGATGCTTTATGATCTTGATCCTCCTCTAGCTTTGTGGTAGTGGTTTACGCGATGAAAGAGATTATTGCCGCAGTTGATTTTTCGGATGTTAGCGTGCCGGTCCTAGAGACGGCAGTGAAGATAACCCAGGCCCTAGGTGGGCAGCTTCACCTCGTGCACGTGGTTGAGGCGGAGCCAACCTACGCCGCCTATGGGTTCTCCCCAGATGATTACCCCGCCCTGCACGAAATACAGGTTGAGTCATCATCTCGAGCTCAAATAAAACTTAGCAAGATGGCTGAGCAATCTGGCCTAGCTGGGGTTCAAACCAAGGTTGTACAAGGGCAACCACTGCATGCACTACTTCAATATGCTAAAGAGGTAGGCGGGGAGATGCTGGTCCTTGGTTCTCATGGACACGGTTTTTTAAGTAGCTTACTTCTGGGAAGTGTTGCTGAGGGTTGTGTGCGCAAGGCTGAGTTGCCCGCTTTGATTGTGCCGATGAAGAAATCAGACGATTCTTAGTTGTGATACGGTGACACACCCCCGATAGGTGGGGCTTGTTGATCCATTATGTTGCTTGCCTTGTGCTGTCACTTGGGGCATTGATTGGCGCATATGTTTGAGGTCAGGGACAAGCCGGAAATGGTGGAACGGGCGCTACTGATCCGGATCTACTCGGATAAGCGTGAGGAGGAGGAGGCTATTTCCTTACTAGAGGAATTAGGTGAACTCGTGAAGACGCTTGGTATTGGGGTGGTGGAATCCTGCTTGGTCCACACCCGCTCCCTGCATAAGAAGTTTTTGTGTGGCACAGGTAAGGCACAGGAGATGGTTGATCTCGCTAAAGCTCATGAGTGTGATTGCATCGTTTTTGATAATATGTTCCTGCCCTCGCAGCAGAGAAACTGGGAAGAGCTTGCCGATGTCTGTGTGATCGACCGCGAGGAGGTGATTCTGGATATATTCTCTCAGCGAGCTCAAACTCGTGAGGCAAGGTTGCAGGTTGATCTCGCCAAAATGCAGTATTCTTTACCAAGGCTCACTCGGATGTGGGGTCACCTGGACCGTGAGGGTGGTGGCGGAGGTGATGGTGGCGGGGGCGCCTCCCGTGGAATGGGTGAGCAGCAGGTCGAGGTGGACCGGCGCCTCGCTAGGACTCGCATTGACCAATGTAAACGTGAATTGGCAGAAGTCAGAAAGCAGCGCGGCACTCGCCGCAAGGAGCGTGAGAAGCAGGGGGTCCCGTGCGCGGCAATCGCTGGATACACCAATGCTGGTAAATCAACGCTGTTAAACTACCTGTCAGGATCTGATGTAATGGCCAAGGATATGCTCTTTGCCACCCTGGACACGACCACTAGAGCGATCGAACTCCCAGATGGTCAGCCGCTACTCTTAACGGATACAGTTGGCTTTGTCAGAAATTTACCACACCGCCTTGTGGAAGCATTCAAGGCAACCTTGGAAGAGTCCGTATTAGCAGATTTCATCATCCACGTGCTTGATGCTTCCGCACCCGAGGTAGAGAAATATTACGAAACCACCATGGAGGTTCTCGAAGAGCTAGGGGCAGGGGACAAACCAGTCATCACAGTGCTCAATAAAATCGATGTGCTCAATGACCCAGTCAAACTAGCTGGGCTTGAGGTCTCATTCCCCAACACTATCTCGGTGAGTGCCATCACAGGTAAGGGCTGTGATGAGTTATTACTCAAATGCAGTGAGATGCTAGCCGACCGAGTATCGACGGAAACCTACCGGATTCCGCAAAACCGTGGAGATTTATCAGGCTTGTTACACCGTGACGCTAAAGTTTTGGAAACGGAATATGATGGTAATGATGTAATTGTGAAGGCTGTCGTTCCCGCAAGTATTGCCGGTAAGCTAGCAAGTTACAAAGCATCATAAGGCTAGTAGTGCCATAGAACAGAGGATGATTAAACAATCTAAACCGTTATTATTGAGTTAGTTATGATCAAATTTCTTGGGGTGTCGATTTGTTTGCTGGTAGCTTCCTCAGTAGTGCTTGCGCAACAGGTTGACCCACCAAAAAACACACAAAACACTGACAACGAAAAAGTTATAGTTATTAGTCGAGATGCGGCCACAGCTGAGCAATCTGCTGATGGGGATGAACAACCCACAGAAAGCATCACCATCACAATCCCTGAGACAGGTATTGAGGCGGTAAGGCTACAGATTTTTCTCGATCAAAAGCACTTTGGGCCGGGCTTCATCGATGGCAAGGCGGGTATGTTTACCCAGTTGGCGATTGAAAATTACAACACCAGCCTAGAGCGGGATCTCTCGGATCGCCTTGTAATCGCTGAGTCGATCGTGGAGGTTCCCCAAGTTTACGCATCAGCTATCATCCCTAGCTTTGTTGGTGATTTTGTAGACCCTAGCCTACCACAGGAAAAACCACGACAAGCCGAGAAAACATTTATGCCTTATCGGAGTGTGGCCGAGTTTATGGCTGAGCGTTATCACACCTCAGAGGATTTACTCATAGAACTCAATGGAGTAGAGGCTGTTCGGGGCGCTAAACCAAGGGAAGTGTTACAGGTTCCCAATATCGAACCTTTTAAGATAGAGGAGTTAATGCGCGGTAGAAGCCACAAATCCGATGAAAACCTTAGTGCTAGGCATGTGGTCATTGATACCACCATCAGGCAGGTCTATATTTACCAGCTCGTGCTGCCTGAGGCGGAAGCAGAGCAATCATCACCAGAAGAAGAAAATGCCCTAGCCTCAAACCAAGCGATCAAAATAAAAGCCGCCAAACCGGTAATGGTGGCGAGCTTTCCCATTACCCCGGGTCAGATCCAATTCATCCCCAAAGGCTTCTGGAATCTCAAAAACTGTGTGGAACTACCAGAATGGCGCTACGACAAACTTCTTCTCGAAACAGGGGTGCGGGGCAGTGAATACCTCACCATCCCCCCGGGACCAAATAATCCCGTGGGAGTCATCTGGAATGGCTTAACCAAGTCTGGAATAGGCATCCACGGCACCGACCACCCGAGAACCATTGGCCGAACAAGAAGCTCTGGTTGTATACGTCTCTCAAATTGGGACGCGGCCAAATTCCCTCAACTCGTCAGGCCAGGAGCCGTCGTGATGGTGAAGTAGCGATACGCATGCCCGAGTAATCTCAGCACACACCTTGGGAAGGTGATGAAAAATACAGATTTAAAGAGTTTTTCTAGGTGATGTCTTAAAAAGTTAGCTTGAGTTGTGTGCAAAGCTTTACAAGTGCATCAAAGTCAGCATAAATCCTATAAATTTAGCAACACCCGATGCCCAAAGACGAAAATATTAAGAAAATTCTGGTGATCGGCTCAGGTCCGATCGTGATTGGACAAGGATGTGAGTTCGACTACTCTGGAGTGCAAGCTTGTAAAGCTTTGCGCGAGGAAGGTTATGAGGTCATTCTAGTGAACTCAAATCCAGCAACGATCATGACGGATCCGGAGTTTGCTCACAAAACGTTCATTGAGCCAATCACGCCGGAAATCGTAGAAAAGATCATCATTAGGGAAAAACCTGATGCCTTACTGCCAACCCTGGGTGGCCAAACCGCACTCAACACATCTATGGAGCTTTTTAAGTCGGGTGTGCTAGATCGGCATAATGTGAAAATGATTGGTGCCAACGCTGACGCGATTGACAAAGGCGAAGATCGTTTGCGCTTTAAAGAGGCAATGCTAAAAATCGGCCTCGACCTTCCTCAAAGTGGCGTAGCTCACACCATGGAGGAAGCTAAGGTCATCTGTGCTGAAATTGGATCATTTCCAATGATCATTCGCCCCGCTTTCACCCTAGGTGGTGCTGGTGGCGGTATAGCATACAACAAAGAAGAGTTTGAAACCATCGTCAAGCGCGGTATCGACTTATCACCTGTCAATGAGGTGTTGGTTGAGGAGAGTCTGTTAGGTTGGAAAGAGTATGAGATGGAGGTCATGCGTGACTGCGCTGACAACTGTGTTGTTATTTGTTCCATAGAAAACCTAGACCCTATGGGTGTGCACACTGGGGACTCCATCACGGTAGCTCCGGCACAAACACTCACAGACCGTGAATACCAAATCATGCGTGATGCATCATTTGCATGCATCAGAGAAATTGGTGTTGAGACGGGTGGTTCTAACATTCAATTTTCCGTCGACCCAAAAACAGGGCGCTGTATTATCATTGAGATGAACCCCAGGGTATCACGATCATCAGCACTCGCATCAAAAGCAACAGGCTACCCGATCGCAAAAATTGCAGCCAAGCTCGCCGTAGGATACACACTTGATGAGCTGCCCAATGATATCACTCGCGTAACACCCGCCTCCTTTGAGCCAACCATTGATTACGTTGTCACCAAACTACCGAGATTCACTTTTGAGAAATTTCCAACCGCAGACCCCATTCTAACAACACAGATGAAGGCTGTTGGGGAGGCGATGGCAATTGGTAGAACCTTCAAAGAATCGATGCAAAAAGCGCTTCGCTCTCTGGAGACTGGCCGCTTTGGTTTCGGTTTCGATGGTAAGGGTAAAGAGAACCCAACCCACGAGGAGGTTGAGCGCATGCTTCACGTGCCAAATGCTGAACGCATCTTCTGGCTTCAAACCGCCTTTGAACAAGACTGGACCATAGAGGAAGTATTTGAAGCAACCTCGATCGATCCCTGGTTCTTGGAGCACCTTAAGATCATTGTTGATGAGGGTAGGAACTTAGCAACGATGGATTTACGCAAAGCGAAACGCCTAGGTTTTTCCGACCATCAGATTGCTTATGCGAAGGGTGTTTCTCAAGATGATATACGTGCAGAAAGAATAAAAGCAGGTGTCATTCCAACCTATCGTTTAGTCGACACTTGTGCTGCTGAATTTGAAGCTCACACACCCTACTACTACTCTACCTACGGAGATGAGAATGAGGCAAAGGTAACGGACGGTAAGAAGATTGTCATTCTTGGTGGTGGTCCTAACAGGATTGGTCAAGGGATTGAATTTGATTACTGCTGTGTACACGCAGCCTTTGCTCTCAAGGAGCTCGGTTATGAGACGGTGATGGTGAACTCCAATCCTGAAACAGTATCCACAGACTATGATACTAGTGATAAACTTTACTTCGAACCCCTCACTCTCGAGGATGTATTAAACATCTGTGATCAGGAAAAACCTGATGGAGTCATTGTTCAGTTTGGCGGACAGACACCTCTTAACCTAGCCGCTGATCTTGAAAGACACGGTGTGCCCATCATAGGCACCTCTCCCAAATCAATCGAACTTGCTGAGGATAGAAAGTTCTTCTCCGCGCTACTTGATAGAATCGGCTTAAAACAAGCAGAAGCTGGAACTGCTGTTAATGCTGAGGAGGCTGTTATCGTAGCTGAGAGAATCGGCTACCCAGTATTAGTAAGACCCTCGTTTGTTCTCGGTGGTCGTGCGATGATGATTGTTTACAATAGTGAAGACCTCGTCGGCTATATGAACGAAGCGGTTGATGTATCACCAGATCGTCCTGTGCTTGTAGATCGCTTTTTAGAGTCCGCTGTCGAAGTTGATGTTGATTGTATTTCAGATGGTGAAACCTCAGTGGTTGGAGCTATCATGCAACACATTGAGCAAGCTGGCATTCACTCCGGTGACTCAGCATGTGTTATCCCCGCATTCTCGCTGTCGGAATCCATCAAAGCACAAATCCTCAAGGCGGCTAAAGACCTTGCATGCGAGTTGGAAGTTCGCGGGTTAATGAATATCCAATTTGCGGTCAAGGACGAGGAGCTCTATGTCATTGAGGTTAATCCGCGTGCATCACGAACCGTTCCTTTTGTCTCCAAATCTATTGGTGTTCCTCTCGCCAAGCTTGCTGCCAAAATCATGGTGGGCAAAACATTGAAGGAACTTGGTTTTACAGAAGAAATTCTCCCCGATCACTACTGTGTCAAAGAAGCTGTGTTTCCGTGGCCGCGCTTCCCAGGTATTGATATTGTTCTTGGACCAGAGATGAAATCAACAGGTGAAGTGATGGGCATTGATAAAGATATGGGAATGGCATACGCCAAGGCGCAGATCAGCGCGTTCAACCCACTTCCAACCAAGGGCAATGTGTTTTTCTCTGTCAACGATCGAGACAAAGACGGCGCCGTACCTGTTGCTCGCGAGTTGGTTAAACTTGGTTTTTCTATTTTTGCAACCGGGGGCACTTATAGGCGCTTCAAAGCTGAAGGCATCCAAGTAGAAAGGCTTTATAAGCTGGCTGAGAAAAAACGTCCTAATGTGATGGATATGATGAAAAATGGTGAAATCCAATTCATCATAAACACCCCAAGTGGACACGAGGCCAGAGAAGACGAGGTAACGATCCGATCAGGTGCGGTGGCCAATACAATATCTCACTGCACCAACCTTTCAGCGGCAGAGGCCTCGATACTCGCCATTCGCTCTCTCCAGGACAACGAACTTACGGTAACCACGCTTCAAGAATACCACGCCTAGTGGTTGATTGGCTGCCTGCTTCAAAAACCCCACAATAATAGCTCTAAGTTGAGTTGTTGACATATTTCGTTTTTTGTGTATGTTGCCGTGCCTGATCAACATTACTGAGTCACTTTACAAGTTACAAGGTGGTGGTGGTATCAGGCTTCTGCACAATAATGTCAGAAATTCTCGATTGGTGAGTGCGCTCCGTTGGTCGGTTAAAATAATAATAATGCGCAACTTTATACAATAATGAACATCTACGTAGGTAATCTACCTTACTCCGCAACTGACTCACAACTACGCGACCTTTTTGGTCAGTTTGGTGCAGTCAGCAAAACAAACGTTATCTCTGACCGTGACACTGGTCGCTCAAAGGGATTTGGTTTTGTTGAAATGGAAAACGCCGAAGACGGCGAGCGTGCAATTCGTGAACTTGATGGCAACGATCTTGACGGTCGTAACCTCAAAGTAAACGAAGCTCGTCCACGCGAGTAAGAACAGCAAACCGCTGTTTTTTTAAGCAAACCAGCTATCTCTCATTTTTGTTTATCCAAACGAATGCTTACATTTTATGTAAGCATTCAGGATAAACAACCTGAGGGGAGTTGGTTTTTTTTATGGTTGCGCGCAACATAATATCACTCCCTATTCTGGTGAATTGTTGTTCTTCTAAATCAACCTTTGGGGTTAATTCACCAAACCCAGCATCCGCACCGCCGGTAAGCATCGGGGCATAGAATACGACAAGCTCGTCTGCGAGCTCTTGTTGAAGAATGGCCGCCATAAGGGTTCCGCCTGCTTCTACTAAGACAGAATTACACCCTTTGTTGGCTAAGGTTTTAAGAGCTGAGAGAATGTCTCCATGTTCTTGAACGAGAGTTCTGTTAGCGTGCTCATCGCTAAAGAGTTGATAATCTTGTGGTAGGGCTTCTTTTTTCCCATGAGTAATAACCATGCGCCACGGTTGTTGTTTATTGGGTCTGCTCGTTGATCTTAGTGTCAGCGATGGGTTGTCCATCCTAACTGTGTTGCCACCTGTGATGATCGCATCTGATTGATAGCGCAGTTTTTGCACGTATTCTCGTGACTCGGGAGAACTTAACCACTGGCCTTCAGCTGGGGGGCGCGTTATTCTGCCATCTAAGCTGATCGCTGACTTGAGAGTCACCCAGGGCAATCCTGTTTGTTGAACCTTTGTAAAAGGTCTGATGAGTTTGTCACATGCACTCCGGTAAACACCGCTGTGCACTTCTATCCCGACAGAGTGCATGATTGTTTTTGCTGCTCCGATATGCTTGGGGTTGGGGTCTTGGGATCCATAGACAAGGCGTGTGATTCCTGCAGCTATGATTCCATCTGTGCATGGTGGCGTCCGGCCGTGGCTCGAGCATGGCTCCAGTGTCACGTAAATCGTTGCGCCGTTAAGTGCTTCGGGTGGGTGCTGTAGCAGCGCGTCTGCGATTGCTTCGCGTTCGGCGTGCGGTCCTCCTGCTTTTTGATGCCACCCCTTACCGAGTAGTTTACGCCCTTTAACGATGACGGCCCCTACAGGAGGGTTGGGTGATGTGGTGCCCTCTCCATTGCTCGCTTGCTCTAGAGCAAGTTTCATCCAATGAATATCATCATCTGGTGTGAACATGATTAAATTATGCGCTTAGCTTATTCTTTTTGGCAAGCTGTGAACAACCCGCTCTGGAATGTGAGTAATTTGTAAATGAGTGTGTTTATCTCTGTCTCTGTTCTTTCTCGAGATGTTTCGCTATCATTGTTTCCATGGAAATCCTCATCTTATTATTCACGTGGAACACCTGCTTTAATCGTGTGAAACACCCTTTATAAAGAGTTATTCACAAATAGAAGAAGAAGAATCTATAGGGGTATCAAATAAACTCTTCATATACTTAGTGAATAACTTGTCTGCTTATTCTTGCTAGCAGGGTTTTAGAAGAACTTACCATTTTTAAACAACCAGCTTGACGATTCATAGATGCTGTGGAGAAATAGAAACGAACTTAATTTTAAGGACTATATGAATAACGACGATTTGTTACACACAGAAAAGATTTTAGCAGACCGCAAAACGTTTTATTTGGACTTAAAGAAAAACGCCCGCGGCAAAGTTGTAAAGATTACCGAGGATGTATCGGGTAACCGTGACACCATTATGGTGCCAACGGAAATATTAGGCGACTTTATAGCTGCCTTGACCGATATTCAAGCAACCTCGGATGGGGAATAAATTCGGGTATAGCAAAACTCAAATTAATTTGTGAGCGCTAATCGAGCAATACCCCCCATTGGCTTATCCACTCGCTAGGAAGACGAGTAGGCCGCGCTGGCTTATCTTTGCCCATTTGCACCATAGACAGTGACTGACGGCATGTGACAAGCACCCGATCGTCACACACTCTAGTTATCACAAAAGCGCACCAAAAGCGCGCACGCTCAAGCTGCTCGAGTTTTCCGTGAATCTTGAGTTTATCACCTAACACAGCGGGGACACGGTAGTCTATTTCTGTCCGTATCACCGCAGGGTAAAGTTGGCTGCTCTGCATCGACTTAAAATCCAGGCCCATTTTTGCTCCTAGATAGGTACGACAAGTCTCAATCATCCTGAGATAAGCAATATTGTTAACTACTCCAGCACAATCAGTATCAAAAAACATTACCTCTTCATGGGTGGTAAACTCAGGAATATTCATAAGGGTATAAACGCTTCTTATACCTCACATTACAAGCAATCACTGTCACCTGATGACTTTGATAATACCCCCCCAAAAAATCCACCCAATACTCAAAAGAGACTTAGACTTGCCGTGTGATAACGAATCATGCAGTCTGCCAACCATGGAAAGGTTAACGGGTATCCGCTCAGTCAACATAGCAAGGTTGATCTATTTATTGGTTTGTGAGTTGGTTGGTGCAGCGATGGCAAACCACATCGCCGGCTCTGAAAAAATATGGATAGGGGTCGTAGGCGGCTTGGCTTTAGCTGTTTTTTTCATACTCGTTGAGTCACTAACTAAAAAATTCACCCTACGTGGATTTTCCAATGCTACGGTAGGGCTACTTATTGGCGTTTTTTGTGCCTGGCTGCTATCACGAGGCTTGGTAAAACTGGTCGAAGCGACCCTTCAGGCAAAAGTAGAACAATTAGAATCCATAACCTTGGTGTTGAACGCATCACTTTATGCAAGTTTGGGTTTTCTTGGATCAGTATTGGCGCTCCGAAGCGGAAGAGATGACTTCTCTTTACTGATTCCCTACATTCGATTTCAACAAGAGTCATCCCCTGGTCGACCATTATTAATGGACATTAACGTCATTACAGATAGTCGCCTCTACAAAATACTCAATACAGGTTTTATTGATGGAAACTTGATCATTCCCCGCTTCGTTTTTGAGGACCTTCACATTATGGCCAACTCAAAGATACCAAGCCAACAAGCGCGCGGACAAAAGGGTTTGGGTGTTTTGGAGCGGTTGCAAACAGGGGGTAAATTTCAGATAACAATTCAGGATTCTGAGACAGACGATGACTCTGATTCGACGGACGCACGCCTTTTGTTTATCTGCCGTTTACTTGGTGCCAAACTATTAACATCCGATGGGGCCTTGGCCAAGGTAGCACGGTTACAAGGCGTTAAAACACTAAACATCAACGATCTCACCCAGGCACTTAAGCCCAAAATAGCGGTGGGTGAGAGCATCCATCTACCTCTGGTGCGCGCCGGCAAGGATGAAAACCAGGCCGTAGGTTATATGCCGGATGGTTCGATGATCGTGGTCAACAATGCCATCAATAAGTTGAACACCACCCAGGACGTCACTGTTATTAGCACACTGGAAACAGATGCAGGAACGATGGTTTTTGCCGAGTTGATCAAACCAGAAGTAAAGCCAGAAGACGGGAAAAAATAAACAACCTCACGACGGGGGTGCGGTAAAGTGACCACGTTTAGTTTGATTGCATGTGATTTTTGTAGAGCACACCTCTAAAACCCCCGCAGGCCTCGCTTAGCTCACGTGTAAGGAATCTCAATCAAGCAGCCCTATAACGGAACCACATATAAGGGCTCGTTGCTAAACAGGCTCCCTAGCCTCCCGTTTTAGGGTTTCGCTTTTTACCAGGCTTTTTGTCACTTGGTGTGGCGTTTCGCATCGGCCCTTTAGTATCTCCACTTGGATCACCTTGTTGCTTTTGCATTTGTTCTGCCCGCTCTGCCATTCGCTGCATGAAGGTTTTTTTGCCAGGTTTTCCCGGTTTGTTACGTTTCTGTAGCTCAGGCTCTGGCATGCGGTTGGTAAGCCACGTTTGGCCAATAGAGAATATGTTCTGAGTTGTCCAGTAGAGCGCTAGTGCGGAGGCAAAGTTGTAACAGAAGAAAAAGAACATAAGGGGCATCAACATGAAGATCCGTTGTTGCATCTTGTCGCCGGTTTTAGGGGTCATTCTCATTTGCAGCACCATGGTCACCGCCATGAGAATAGGTAGCAGGTTAATGGGAACCTTATCACCGAGGAAAGGAAGCCCAAAGGGGAGCTCATAAATAGTGTCTGGCATCGACAAATCATCAACCCACAAAAAGCTCTGACCACGTAATTCAACGGCATATTGAAGCATACGATAATAACCAAAGAAGATCGGAATTTGAAGGAACATCGGTAGGCAACCACCCATCGGGTTAACATGATACTCTTTGTAGAGCTTCATGGTTTCCTGATTTAGTTTATTGGGGTTGTCCTTATACTTCTCCTTAATGTCCTTCATCAGCGGCTGCAACTTGGACATACGCTTCATGGTACGTGTCGATTTGTTGTGCAGTGGCCAGATGGTAATCCGGATCAGGATCGTCAGTGCAATAATGGATAGACCCCAGGCCCATTTGTTAGCTGTCTTAGAAAAGGCGATGTCATGCAGCCAATTAAGCACATTATTAAGAACGACACTAACAGGAGTAAACCAGCCGTAGTTCATGACTTCAGCAGTGTCGTTCTCCATTTTTTTCAGGACGCTGTAATACTTGGGCCCAAGGTAAAGGTTACATGAAAAATTTTCCAACTCACCGGGAGCAAGTTTGCGCTCAGGAAGTGAAAAGCCAGAACGAACAGCGTATTTCGGACTGTCAGGATTATCACCTGCAATACGAACACTACTCGATTTGGCCCAGAAGTTAGAAACATACTTGCGGTCAGGACGGATCAGTGTGGTAAAGAATTGGTTGGATACACCTGCGTATTCGAGGTCATTGACTGTTTCGCTGAAGAGTTGGCGTGCACCGCGAAAGAATCCCTTTTTAAACCAATTGCTATCCTTGTTGGTGAGTGATCCGTTATCGAGGAAAAAGGCCCCGCCCTGATTTTCCCACTCACTAGGGTGAAGGGGTGAAGCTGATCCAGCAAACAGCGAGTAGTCAGAAAGCCGAACACTAGACTGACCATTGTTGGTGATCGTAATTGTCAGATCGATAATCCATGGCGCACCAGGCTTATCCATCTCCTGCTCGAGAGACCATTTTTTGGTAATTTTAAGACCCTCTGGGGTGGTTGCTTGACAATAGATCGCACCCTTTTCCTTCACTAGATCATAATAAAGATCAGTAAAGTCATCCGGGCCCTCACAAATCGATCCTATCGTAGCTGGCGAGTGCATGTTTAACACGACCTTCTCCGTGTCAGAGCCTACAGCATATTGACCCAATAAGGTGGCAGTTTTAATACCACCACCACTCGATGAGATAGCAAACTCAACAACGTCTTCTCCATCCTTATTTTTAGAGGTGAGTATTTCAATGTTTTCGCCGACAGCAGGCACGGGTGTCTCATTAAAAAGTTCGCCTTGTGGGGCTGCTTTTGAGTCCATACCAGCAGGGCTTTTTTCGCCTTCATACGTGGTGCTTGGCTCAACGTTTTCTGGCCGGGTAGTGACCGGAGCTCGTTGAGGTGGCTCTGGTTTGTAATAGAAGTTAAGTGCGAGTAGTATCCCGCAGATTGTGAGTATGATCCAAGCTTTCCGGTCCATGCTGAGTAATGATTGGTGGTTGATGATGTTTATTGAAAATTATTTTTTCGGAGGGACTGGGTCGTCTCCCGATTTACCCCAAGGGTGGCAACGAAAAATGCGACAAGTGCCAAGCCACGATCCCCGATAAGGGCCATGAGTTTTGACGGCTTGTAGAAAATAGTTGGAGCATGTGGGGTGGAATCTACATCCAGTATGAGGACCAGTAACAGCCTTAATAGCTGGATTGATCACTTTTTGGTAGATGCGGATGATGCAGTAGATGAATCCGCTCAGGATGTTGGTAAGCATGTGAGCAGGTGGCTTGTGTGAGTCGAATTAAATGGTGGGTTTAAGCATACCGAGCCGGCGTGCTTGTTTTAGCCAATCTTTCTCAAGTTCCTCGCTGGTAGCTTGTGGAGCGCGCCAGCGTAAGATGGTTACAATATAACGTTTACCTTGGGAGCAGTCGATCTCTTCAATGTGTTTAGCAAGAATATTGTGAATGCGACGTCGGAGTCGATTACGGGTAACAGCATTACCAATTTTTCGGGTGATGATAATCCCAGCCTTATGGTGTGGTAAGCTCGATTCAGGCAATGTGCTGACCACAAGGTAATTGCCACTTTTAGCCCCCCCCAGTTTGCGTGCCTGGGAAAATTCCCCATGGCGAGTCATGCTGTATTTTCTTGTGAGGCGCATGATGACTGGAAGCAAAAGGGGTGAATGTAAAAACGGCCACCTGTGATAAGGTGGCCGTGGAAATATTACTCACAGTTGTGTGTAGCTTAGGCAGCGACCATTAGGCAGCCTTGGTATGCTGCTTGACGTGGCGCTTGAAATGAATCTCAGCACCCTTAGGAAGCAGGCGCTTGCGGCCCTTTTGACGACGGCGACGAAGACAATCGCGACCAGCCTTGGTGCTCATGCGTGCGCGGAATCCGTGCTGGCGTTTGCGGGTGCGCTTGGATGGTTGATAGGTGCGTTTCATAGTGAAAGTGGTAGATGATTAATCAGTGATGATGAATGATGCCCGAAAATACAGAGCGGACGGGCGGGCAACCTAGGGAATTTTCGTCTCTTGTCAACCCGCCATTCTTACAGATATGCAATTTTCTTAAAAAAAACTCCACAGAGGCCCAAATGATGCTAAAAAAAGCGTATCAGATGGAAAATTCACATTTAAACAAAGAGACTATCATACAGCAAAATGTTCGGGTAGAGCCAGCAACCATTGAGGACCTACCGAAGTTAGTGCAGTTGGTTGAGGAATTGATGAATCTCCAAGGCGACTTCATGCCAAACCGTGAAGCCCATGAACGCGGATTAGCACTCATTTTAGAACAACCCAATCGCGGTCGTATTTTTGTGCTGCGCAATGATGACTGTATTTTTGGTATGGTGAACTTATTATTCACTATTTCCACAGCGATGGGAGGTTTGGTGATTCTACTTGAGGATTTTGTGATCCACCCAAACCATCGTGCTCAAGGTTACGGCACCATGTTACTTGATTATGTCAAAGAATTCGCGAAGCTTAAAAAATTCAAAAGAATCACCCTGCTTACCGATAAAATAAGTAGTGAATCGCAGAATTTCTTCAAAAAAGAGGGCTTTGACCACTCTAATATGATCCCCATGCGCTTGATCCTCGATTAACGCGGATTGATATTGGGCGCTTCATGGTAAGTAACGGGGATATCAATCCAATGAGATGGCTCGTCTTGATGCGCGCAGAACACATCAACTTGATCAAAACCACATTGCTCGAGGGAGCTGGAGACAGCTTGTGAGGCAATATCCGGGCTGTTGCAATCCGAGCTCAGGTGACTGAGCATGACTATTTTCAGCTTCTCACACGCAATTTCAGCAAGAAGATCCGCGGTCTGACTATTGGACAGGTGTCCATGACGAGAGACGATACGTTGTTTGGTTGCCCAGGGGCGTTTGGTATCCATCTCAAGCAAGGCTTGGTCATAATTCGCCTCAATATAGAGACCGCCAGACCCCTTTAGACTCTCACGCATCAGGTTGGTCACATAACCAACATCACTGACCATGCTGAGGCGGCTGCTGCCACCAGTGATGATGAATCCTACAGGTTCAGCGGCATCGTGTGGAATACGGAAGCTGTTAACGATCAAATCCCCTATGCTAAACTCCTGACCGCTATGAAATACTTTCCATGTGATGGAGCTTTTCATTTTATGACTAAGCGCCTCACGCGTCAAAGCATTGGCAAAAACAGGAATAGACCGTTGGCGTAACAACACATCAACGCCCTGTGCGTGATCGCTGTGTTCATGGGTGATTAAAATAGCATCGAGCTGTTCCGGGACAACACCCAGCGCATTCATGCGAAGGATGAGTTGCTTAGCGCTAAAACCAGCATCGACAAGAATATGGGTAGAACCACAGCGCACCAGTGCAGCATTACCTTTGCTGCCACTGCCTAGGACAGCCATACTCATACCACATTGACCCATGCACAGGAAGCTGGCTGGATGAATTTCATTTGGCAAGATTGTAGTCATCACCAGGCCCAAATTTCATGGGTAACGGTATAGTAGGTAGCACAAGATTAGATCTTGTTAAATAAGGGTTCTTAGGTTCAAATTGCTGACATGAATATCACGCATATTTTACTTGGCTCTACCGCTGCAATGCTGATTGCAGCGTTAATTTTGTCATACAGTGCGATGAAAGGTGGTGAGGCTGAGGACGGCCGCCGCACAAGCGCCAAGGCATTGATGGAGGAAAATTTTCGGCTACAAGCTGAGATTGCACGTATGCAAACTAATCAAGCTTACGGGGGATCAGCCCAAGCGGCATCCCCTCCCCCAAATATGTCCGTAGAAAAATTAGGTGAACTTGAAGAACAAAACCACCTTCTTCAGGAGCAGATCGTAGCCGAGAAAAAGAAGCGTGAACAGGCTGAGGCAGAAACAGAGGTCATGACGGAGCGGGAGGCTGGTAAGCAGAATAAAGAACAGCGGCGGGCAAAACTTATTTCAATAGCAACGCTCATGGCTCAGGTAAGTGAAGTGGCCCAGGAACAAGGTATCTATGTCATCGTACTGGATGTTAAATTGGCCAACCAAGTGAGAGAAGGCACGGAACTCGCTATCAGGCGTGGCACAGGAATTATTGGCCGGCTTGTTGTTTCAAGAATCGATATTGATGATAACTTTTTTGCCGACCCTTTGCCCGGTTCATTCCCTGGTGGTAAAATTGACGTTGAGGTGGGGGATGAACTCATTGTTCCACCTATCTGGTAGGAGCCCCCATTTTAATAATAAAAGCACCCCCATGTTTGGTTATTTCTTACTTAAGAATTCTCGCTGCATCACTACATTGATATTGGTCTGCGCAGTCTTATTTTCTTATTCAGCAAACGCTCTCGCCGACCAGCAAGCTAATCCTACAATCCCAAGTAACGGAGTTGATCAACTATCATCTGGCGATGGTGGTTATCTTACCTTTTACTTAGAAAATGATCTTTTTAGCGGAACGGATGGTAATTATACAAATGGTGCGCGACTATCCTATATTACACCTGCGAAGCCAGCATTACACATCCCCTTTATACATAAAAACTTGAGGCTTTTCAGTGGAGCAAAGAACAGCGCGGGTTGGATGCAAAAGATCTGGGGTTTAGATCGATCTGATGAAATAGAATACAATTACGGTTTTGCATTAACGCAACTGATGTTCACACCGGAGACATTTGAAACCTCAAGCGCACCTGCGGGCGAACGCCCATACGCTGGGTGGCTTGGATTGAGTTTTTCCTTACACGCTCGCAACCAACATACCCTCAACTCAGTAGAAATATCTTTTGGCACAGTGGGCCCACATGCATACGCACAGGAATCTCAAGATTGGATTCATGATATCATCAATGAGGAGAAATTTAATGGGTGGGATAGCCAAATACCAAATGAGTTTACTTTAAATATTAACTTTAACCAAAAAAGGAGGTGGGATTTGCTAGAGGCTGCAAGCTTGCCTTTTGGGTTGGAAATTGACGGCTTTCATGAAACAGGATACGCCTTAGGCAACTACTTAACGGATATACATGTTGGCGCAATGATTCGGGTTGGTTGGAATCTCCCCGTCGAATTTTCTGACCCGCGACTAACGGAAACGGCTCATACCCAGAGGCTCTACAGTAATGGGAGTGATAATACGCAAGACTGGTCCGTTTATTTTCTGTGTGGCGGCCGGGGAGCCTCTGTTTTTAGGGATATCACACTAGATGGGCCGATGTTTAGAGATTTTGAAACCGGGGTTAAAAAAGAGCGTTTCGTGGGTGAAGTATATGCAGGCTTTGGGGTTCGATACAATGATTGGGAGTGCGGCTATGTGCACACCCTCCGGAGCAAAGAGTTCAAATCCCAAAATGATTCACAGTGGTTTGGAGCTGTTGCGATTAGGAAACAACTCTAATACAAGGTGGTTTATTTGTCCTGCTTGGCGAGTCCGGTTATATAACTGAGTAAGCTAGCGGTTTCGTGCACGGTGAAGCTATTCATCAGACCCGCGGGCATGAGTGAAGTGAGTAGGGTATCGCGCTTGGCGATGTCTGATTTTTTGAAGGTGCTTTGTTTGCTGGTGATGTCACGGATGGTGACTGTCTCGCCTGCTTCATCAGTGACAAAACCCATGTGAACGGCACCGCTTTTCAGGCTGATGAGGTTTGTTTTGAAGCCTTGGGCGATGGCTTTGTTAGGAATGATAAGTGCCTCGGCAAGATCTTGTGGACGGAGGATGTTAGCAATGGATCCGAGGTAAGGGCCTTTTGGGGGTTCATCAGCGCTGACGGTGTGGCAGGCATTGCAGGTGGCGCGGGCAAAGACGGCCTCGCCCAGAACAGCATTCCCTTTTTTGTGATTGAGGATCTGTGCCACCGCATCTTCAGGTTTGAACTTAGCTATTTTGGGTGTTGTATCAGCGCCTGGAGCTTGGATGCCGAGGCGACTTGCTGCACCCTTTGCACGCTGTTTGAGACCGGCGTCAGAAGAACTGAGCATCAGGCTGATATGATCATTGAGGTAGGAAATCTTGGTCCAGAAGGCGGCCTCCATCAGGCTGTGTTTGTAATCGTTGTTAACCGACCAAGTGGAATCGATAGCCTTGCGACTACTCTCACGAGCTTCGATACCGATATTTTTACCGCCCGCGAGCTGGAGTAGGGCTTGGGCGGCCCAGCGGCCTTTAGCGCTTTCGGGTGATTGTTGATAGATGGGGATGAAGCGCTCGACGTAATTTTCTAGCTGGGTTGATGCCATGAGATGTTGGCGAATATCATCCCGCACCTTACTCGCCTTGCTGTCATTCATGAGAGCTTCAAGAGAACTCATCAGCGCATCAAAGGCCTCGGGGTGGTTGAGGGTGAGTAATATCGGAATGGCTACCTTGTGAGTTTCGGCGGGGTTTTGAGTATCTTTGGCCGCCTGGATAATGAGAGGAATAGCTTCGGTAGGAATGTTTTCTTTGTCTGCGAGTTGACCGAGTAAGGTTGGCAGCAAAGAGGGGTCATTTTTAGCGAGGGTGATGATGCGTTGCAGGCCGCGGTCGTTTTGAATGCGATTTTTGCCGAGCAGGCTGACGATGATGGAGTTTTCCTCTTTGGTGGTAATTGGGTTTTCGAGTAGGGCATTGAGGGTTTTGAGGATACGTGCGGATTGTTGCCAGGTTTCGGGTTGGTAGTAAGGTCCACGGGTATCGGGGCGGGTGCTCCACGAGTCACCTTTCCAGTCACCTTCTTGCTGGTAGAGGCGTGCAAGGGTAGCAATGACAGACTGACGCTTGGTGGGTTCACTTAGGGTGTTGAGTTGATGGATCAGGGCGTCGACCACTTCCTTTTTATGCATTCGCATCAATGCGCGTGAGGCGGCGGTGCGGGTAGAGGCATTATCGGAATGGAGATTGGTCAGCGCGACTTCGTGAGCACTAAGCTTGGCAAGAGCCCGGTAGGCGGTGTGGCGTATCAATGCGTGCTCGCTGGATAGGTGGCTGGCGATGTCTGCGGCGAGATCGGCTTTACCTTGGAAGGTGGCGGCAACAATGGCTTCGATGATAGCCCGGGGCTGGGTGGCCTGGAGTTGTTTTTTAAGGAAGTCATTGGGTGTTGGCCCTGGCTTGCCGGCCGTGCGGGTATCAATGGCCAGATCGCCAAGTGCACGAGTGACTATGGGCATGATGGCATCATTGGCAGGGGTCGATGAAAAGGCGGGAACGATAAGGTCTAACACGGCCTGGCTATGGCGGCTATCAAGGCCGCGCTGGGTGATGGCGTAGAGGGCAAGGACGCGGCGGCCAAGGTCGAGGCTTGAATCCTGTGTGGCGCTTAGGAGTGCTTGGTTGGTTTCCGCGCTAGCAGGACGGCGTAGCAGAGTGCGCTGCGCTGCAAGTGAGCGAACGTGGCTGGATGAAGTGCAGATGAGATTAATGAGTTGGGCGTCGCTGAGTTTGGTAAAGTCGGGCAGTGGTGTAGGTTGGTAGCCAGTGGGGCTGACGCGGGCGATGTAGCCATGCTCTGGGCCATTCCAGCTGAAGTTTGCAGGCCCTAACCATGAGGCTTGATAGATATTGCTCAAGCCATCAACATCAGCATCGATGGGGCGAGACATTTTGATAAGTATTTCTGGTTTGGCGGTTTCCTTGAAGGTAGCACCATCAACCTCAAGCATGTGGCGATAAGAGCCTTGGCGACCCCAGTCACAGGTGTAGGGGCGGTTGTTCCAGGCGGCGGGGATGCCGGGTTCGCCGAGATAGAAGGCGCCGACACCGGAGCCGCCACCGTAGTCAGCGAGCGGAGCTACGGTTTCCTCGGCAAAATTTATGTAAAGGCGTGGGTAGCCGTGATCTTCGAGGCCAGAGAGGTGGTGCAGACGCACATTCCAACCGCCACCGTCATTGGTATTGTCACGGGCAAAAAAATCGAGCGTGGGAGTGATGGCAATGCCGTAGGTAT
>Ga0213861_10001585_pt1 | contig 20006 bp, 30 predicted proteins | sample PICome_4_FD_160110 | JGI IMG/M metagenome (GOLD analysis project Ga0213861, IMG submission 160110) | Coastal seawater microbial communities near Pivers Island, North Carolina, United States - PICO131 | ecosystem: Environmental > Aquatic > Marine > Coastal | place: USA: North Carolina... | reverse complement strand
AAGCATTATACTGGAGAAGTAGATTACCAATTAACCCGACTCCAAAGAGATTACTTGCAGGTATCTAACTATAACTATCAGCAAGAAGTAGACTCCTTTCACTTCATACCCCCAGAGTTCCACATAACAGGGATTCCAGACGATAGAGTTAGAACCATTACACAAATGAACCCTTCACACGACTTAGGGAAACTCATTTCATTGTCGGGACAAGTAGTCGAGATAAGTGAGTATAAAACAAAGTTCACAACAATAGCATGGAAGTGTAAAGACTACAATTGTCGAGAAGTCCACTTCGTAGAACAAGACGAATACATGGCTACTATCTCAAAGCCTGAGCCGACATGTGGTAAGTATCATGAGATGCAATATGGTGAAAGTAATGGTTGTAATTCTAAGCACTTTGAAAGACTTCCACCACCTATGTCCAATGCTATGTCTGTTCAGCGACTTATTCTTCAAGAAGAAGATATTGTCGATGGAGAAACGAAGTCCATGACCGTAGAAGTAAGAGGTTCCATGGTAGATTCTGTCCTTGCGGGTCAGGGAGTAGAAGTTATTGGTATTCTGCATTCCGAGCCAGTAGGTAAAGGTCTCAACTTAGAGAGAAAAATGATCATGGCTAGGTCGATAACCGAGAAGTCTAATCAATTAACTAACATTACTGTCACCGAAGAAGACCAGTCAAGAGTAGAAAAATTCGTCGAAGAATACAATTACGCCGACAGAATGGCTATGGTAGTAAAGGAGTGGGGAGGAAGGGTATATTCCGAAGACCATCTTAAAGAAGCAATTATCCTACAAGCATGTGGCGGAGTCAAGAATGGCTATTCTAAAACAAGTGGCAGGATTCATATTCTAATTGTTGGAGACCCAGGAACGGCCAAGACAAAGTTGCTAGAGTTAGCAACAGAGATACATCCAGGAAGTAGATTTGTCCAAGCAGATGTGGCATCTCAAGCAGGTTTATTTGGCGCATGTGTTCAAGCAGAGGACTTATACACGGGAAAGAAACAATGGACAATTACTCCAGGAGAATTACCTCTCGCTCACGAATATGGAGTATGTGCCATAGATGAGTTTAACCTGTATAAAGGAGATAAGTCGGAGTTTAACAATGCCATGGAAAGCGGATATATCAAAATCAGCAAAGTCCAGAGTGCGACATTAAAAACTCCAGCACCCATTATTGCGGGAGCAAATCCTATGAATGGTAATAAGAAGAAGTGGATTCGTGGAGAGCGAGTCCCATATACCGAACAAATAGGGCTAGACTTTGCCATGCTACAAAGATTTTCACTAATCTTCGTCTTAGAAGATACTCCCGATAAAGAAAGAGACACAAATATTGCTTTGTCAATGATCAAAGGCATCTCGCAGTCTTCTTCCGAGGTAGTAGAAGAAGTAGCATCCGAAATAGATATGGGATTTATCCAGAAGTATCTTGCGATTGCTAGAGAGTTTAATCCAGTCTTTACTACGGCAGCAGGCAACTACATGGCAAACCAACACGCTCAAAAAAGACAATCGACAGATGACGACGACGAACTTAGAAGCCATAGGCAACTAAATTCCCTATGGAGGCTCTCAAGCGCTATAGCAAAGTTCGACTTATCCGAAACTGTTACTTTAGAACACATCCAAAGAGCAGAAGTCATCATCGGAGAGACCCTAACCGAGAAAGACCCAGGATTATTCACAACGGGAGTCACAAAGGCCGATCGAGAGTTAGAACGCGATATCAAAGAAGGAATTATAACCTTCTTCGCACAGGACGATTCGGACACGGGTAAAACCGCATCCGACCTTCATAACGAGGTCAGCAAAAGCATTTCTAGTTATAGGAAACCATCCCTAAACGAATTTACAGAAATCCTCGATGCCTTGTCCGAAGGAGAAACCAACGGCTTCACAAAAGCAGGTGACATGTATTTTAAATTGGAGTGATTAAAAATGACAAACCCATTCAAAGATTTTAAATTTAAAGAGGAAACCGATAGAGAAATGATTTTGGAATATTTCCAACTTCTATACAAGCAAAAGTCTGACATATTCCCGACATTGAAACTTTTGATGATTTTCAAAGCGTTCAAAGTGGTAGTCCCCGACTTTGACATGTCACTAGAAGAATTCAAAACTCATTTAGATGCACTAGCGGAAGCCCCAGAAGGTAGGCTCATGAAGAAGAAAGACGAATACTACATGGGTGATTAAAATGGATATACTAGAAGTAATTGAAAAACTAAAAGAGTTGGACTACGACGAAGTAATGATTGATGCTCCAGAGTTTAAGATATCGCTTAAAAGAAGTGGGTCGCCTGCGGTTTCAACACCACAAGTAGCGTCAGCACCAGCACAAGCGGCAAGAGTTATTGATACCATAGTTAATGAAGACAAGCCAGCAGGACTCGCATCGACAAAGCAAGTCAAGTATGTTAGAGATGTTATGGTAAAGGAGTTTGATAATAACGACGAACCTCTAATCAATTATCTAGCACACCTGTTAGAACTACCAGTCTTTGAAGTTCCTCATCCTGCATCGTGGGATGAAACCCTAACAATCGAAATGGCAGAATCAATTCTAAATGATTACGAGCGAAGAAACAACATCGACAAAAAACGGTGATACTATGAAAGTGTATGAAAAGAAAGATGTTTCAAACCTAGTCAGAGAATACTATGGTTCTATAGAGTTCGATATACCAGATATCCAAAGAAGGGAAATCGCTTTTCAAAATTGGAAGGAAGTAGGTATTCGAGATAGGCATAGATACTTTCAAACAAATGAAGATCTAAAGCACTATCTAACACAGATACCAAAAGCGGCGGCATTTCACTCTGTAGGATATTATCTAGATCCGATCGAAAGGGAGTTTGCTAAAAAGTCGCTACAAGGATTCGACTTTATTTTTGATATAGATGCTGATAACTTAACAGGTAAAGGATATGTCGAAAAGTTAGGAGATTTGTGCATGATGGCAAAGCGACTCATAGATAACTTCCTAGTCGAACATTTTGGTATTCCAAAAGAAGATATCCGAATAGAGTTTTCGGGAAGGAAGGGACTCCACCTCACAATCCTAGGAGATCAGTATAGGTATCTATCTAAAACTGCTAGAAGAGAGTTAGTCGAATACATAGAAGGGACTAAGTTAGATAGAACTATATTATTTCCAGAGAAGAAAGGATATATTCTTAGTGAACCCAATTCAAAAGGGTGGAGAGGAGAAGGTCGTTCCTTCGTAGAAGATTTACTAAAAGCAACAGAAGGTAAAGACGCCAAACAAAACGAAGAGATTCTACAAGAGCACAAATTGCCAAAAGTCCAAAGCAAAAAAATAAGCGCCCTCCTAACACAACCGAGAATTCGGCAAACTGTGTTAGAAGGACGCTTAAGCCCACTTATGGGCAAGGGTGCTGTGACGCTTAATTCACTATCTGGAGCCGTGATGAAAAAACACGGCATAGGTTTAGGTTCTGTTATTGCTAATATGAAAAAGAAGAAGACAAGGTATGAGTTCGATGGTAAAATCATAGATAGGGCGGTCACTTATGACGCGCACCGTATTCTAAGAATACCAAAGTCGATTCACCCCAAAAGTGGTTTTCCTTGTATCACCATCTCATACGAACAGTTATCGGATCCTCTAGAAATCTTTGACGAGATTTCCAAGTTAGTCGGACACGACTTAATCACGATAAAGTTAGCAAAACCTGTTTACCTAGAAGCAGACGAGATTTTAGATCTAGAAGCAGGAGAACATTTACTCCCCCGATATCTCGGTCTCGCCGCATTGATACAAAGTTAAACAAAAAAAAAAGAGGGGAAAAGACCTTTTGGCCTTCTCCCCTCATATAGTGATTTCTTCACTCATCTAAGTCGCCACATTTTAAACACGAGTTCAACTTGAACTTGTGATTGAACGCTTCACACGCTCTAGTGACTTTCATGCGATACTCTTTATCGTCTTTCATCTAGGTGAAGAGCAGCCATGGTTTCCCAAACCCTAGCGAAGCGAGCGGCTCCGAATGTGTTGTGCCCCATGATAAAGGCAAGGTGTTTTTGGCTAACTCTTCTAAGTGGGGTCATTCTGTAACCCCGGCCTCGGCGCATTCACAACCAACACAGCATTCTACATCTGTAAGTCGGCTAGTGAGCCTAAGCATTTCATTGGCGTTCCAAGAAACTCGACCATGCCAGTCTTGTCCATCTTGCACCAAAATATCTCCGTATGTCCACTTCATAGTTTGACCTGCTAATACTAACTTGTCACTTGTAAGTCTATACGCGTTTATTTCATTAATTGTTGAAACGGCTGCTCCCATAAACATTCCAGGAACATCTCGGATTTCTAAATCCGGTAGTTCGTGATTGTCTATCATCCCAATAGAATAAAGCCAAAAATTGCCTTCATTATCGGGGTCTGGAGTCTGGATAATCGTCGTGGTTTCACGAATAATATCTAGGCTCGCTTCAAAATTGTTTTCACTTTCGTTACTCATCTAGGGGAGATTATGGCATTGTAACCCAATCGTCATCGGTTAATATTACAACCCTCCTCTCCTAAGACGCCTAACGGCGATATCGTTTAATCCCCGTCTTTTGTTTTTGGCGTTTGTCCCACTTTTGTGCTGCGTATTTGAATAACGCAAAACCGGCAGCGAAACCAAAGCCGATCAAAATATATGTTAATACTAGTAGTATCAATCCTATAATATCCATCTAAATAAGTTAGTCTCGCAGTTTAGGTTCTGCAAGTTCAGCAATTAACTTATGACTCCAAAATGGCTGATGAACCATTTCTTCAGTTTTTCTAGAAATTTCTTTTAGTAATTTCTGTGTTTCTTGTAAGTCATCGAATATCTCTATTAGAGCATCGATTTTTGCTTGCTGTGTATCTAACTCATGATAGGCTTTTTTCAAAGCCTCGACGATTTGACTAGGCATTATAGCCCACTTTCCTTCGTCATCAAAAATATCGCTAATTACGATTCTTTCCATCTAAGTAGCCTCATAGAGAGGCGTGATTATGCAAAGTCTAAGCGACGAGCGTGTTCGGGAAAATCCCTTCTACGCGCCATAAGTCGCTCTGCATGACTTGCTCTCAATAAGTTAGCGGCGTAAAGCCGAACTTCTTCATATTGTTCAGGTGTTAGATATTCTAACACTTCTTCTAATGACATATCACTCATCTAAGTTGCCTCACTCGGAGGCGTTGCACCCGAACTCGCATTCGTAAATGCCGTCTTCGGGTAGTTCGAAACGGGCACCACAGTCGGTGCATTTCCATAAGAAACCTGCTTCTGCGGACGCATCCATATGGCAATCCATATCGACATTTTCGATATAGGTTGCATAGTTAGTCCACTTATCAAGTTCTTCATAACATTTCTTTAACTCAGCAAGAAGCCCGAGGTATTCTATACAATACAATATTTCAGTAATCTCGTTTGGTAAGTCGTCAGGTATAGCCATTTGAGGCTCATAGTCATTCGTTTTCCAATCGTATAGTTTCTCTCGTAGCACTTCTTGATCCAAGTCAATTCTTTCGTTACTCATCTAAGTTGAACACATTCATTCTAAACGAACGAATGATTCAATAAATTGTTGTTCTGTGGCTGGTAAGTCATCGAGACTACTCTCGAAAACTTTAGTCATTTTAATATCCAAGTCAAGAGTATCAAGATAACTTTCTTGATTCTCTAGGGCTTGATAGCCCAAATACTTCGTAGGCACTAGGCCTTGAAATACTCGCTTGTCAAAATCGACAATCCAGACATATTCACAAAACAAATCATTAGCAGCAAACAATATCCCATCTTCTAGTGAGATGCTGTCTGTCGCATTGATAATCGTGTCTAAAATTAAAGCACCGTGATCTCTTTGGAGATGAGGATATAGGGACTGTATGGCTTTAGAAACATTGAAACTAATAATTTCAGTTTCTCCGTCCCAGTCCTCGTCCACTTCCTCGTGCGCTTGTCGCATAACATCTTTTCGTTCCTCTTCGGTGATCCATTTGCACTTATCAAGCGATTGCTCGATAACTGCTAAATCTCCTTTGAGCAAATTGTATGCTGTTAGGCCTTGTCCTTCGGGATATCCATCCCATTGACAATATTGCGCTATTCGGTGCGTATTATTTTTTAAAACTATAGTTAGGTTTCTTGTTCCCATATTCTATCTAAAAGTCCTTTCGGACATATCATTCGTAGTCACGAATTGCGATACCTACTGGAAATCTTGGGACGCCATCATCGGTTAGTTCTTGATATCGAACTGTTAGCATTTTACCGATGCGGTCGTCTCCGTTTTGGAAAAGAACCTTTCGTTCTTCTTGTGTTCCTCTTGGGCGAACTCGAAACTGTCGTCCATCTTGGGTTTCACAAACCCAAATGACACAACCTTTCTCGTTGCCTGTTCCTTCCGTGTAATCGACGATTCTATATTCGCCGTCTAAGAAAGTTTTCACTTTCTGTAGGTCTGCACTTCGCTTTCCGATACGGTAAGCGCCCTTTAGGTTTCTAACCATGGCACCTTCGTATCCTTCTTCCACGAATTTTGCTTGAGCCGCATGAATCTCCGCTTCCTTAGAAACGAAGGTATTCTCGACTAGAGATAGATATTCAGCGTCAGCGGTAACCCGCTTGATCACTTCGTATCGTTCTACAAAGTCTGGCTCTTTTTGTAAATCGATGCAGTCATAGACACGCAAGGAAACTTCAAGCATTTGCTTATCGTTTCCAGGCTTTAGTGTCACACGACGCACCAATCCGACCAACTCTTGAAAAGTCAATGTATCGGAATATAACTCACCATCAATAACCAAGTTAGTATCACTATTAGCCGTAGCAATAGATTCTCTAATATGATTTAGGTGTGGAAATTCCTTACCTTTTCGGGACATTAGTTTAACCGTGCCATCCGCATTAAGGATAGCAAGGCATCTAACTCCGTCGAACTTTCTCTGGACAATTGCAGGATAGGTAATGTTATGCTTACGCTTCGTAAATGGATGCGCTAGCATAGGAAGGAGTTTAACTTCGTTCCGGGCCTGTTCGATCGTATCGAAATAGGCCTCGTCGCGCTTTTTGTTCACCTTTGAAGTTGCTTCAAAGATGGCTTGTTCACGCGCTGAACGCTTTTGTTTTCCTTCATTTATTACTCGTCCTGCCGTCTCAGTTTTCTGTCCGTCAGTTTGACCTGATTCAACCTTCAAAAGAAAGCCTTCATCGGTCTTTTCAACCCAGGCTCTCCATTGTTGGATTTTTCCTGTGCTGGTCTTTTTATACAAAATCTCTGTTTCATGAATTACTTCACTCATCTAAATAGCCTCACTCGGAGGTCGTTTCCCACTTAATAGTAGGGTTGCAAGTGCAGGGTCTAATTCCCGCGTCAATAGTGCCAAGAGCATCACAGTCAAGACAAATCATTATCTCGACCTTTTTCCCTGCTCCGCATTGGCACCACATATCTTCAATATCCGAATCGTGATATTCGAAATTTTTATGTTTGCAATTTTGATTACTCATCTAAGTTTTCAAGCGTTATCCTCTTGAAATTTTTTGTCTCGAAGCCCTACGGTATCATTAATAATGGCTCTCGCCTGATATCCTAGTATCTTCAAAACTGTCATGGTTTGCATCATTACGCCCTGAGTTCTTGACTCAGATCCGTGAATGGTTGCAGTATAAGTTTTATCAGAATGAAACATTTGAATCGTGCTATTGTTTGCTATGGGTATTGCCCATATTCCACCTTCGCTGATTTGAGCAATATGCTCTGCTGTCCATTTGATATCCGAGTCTCTCGGTTTCCATTCCATCTAAGATCAGACATATTTTTTATAATGTGTTCCTTGCTTTGTTTGTTTAGTCTTAACAAATCGACCATCTCTTTTCAAGAGAATAGCCATAGCGTTAGCATGAGGGGTAAATCTATACCCTTCTGCTGCTAGAATATCGACCGCCATTCTAGCGGTGAATTCTCTATGTCCGATTATTTTATACAGCCTATTCGCTGCATTCTGATTTTTTACCATCTAAAAGGAAAGGGAATTATTCTTCTTCTTCTTTTTCTTCTTCAACTTTCTTCTCTTGCTTTGCTATTTCTTCTAGCAATTCATCAAGAGAACTATTTCGGTATAACGCAAGGCCTGATCTTAGACCTTCCAAATATCCTACTTCATAGTTGTAGAAGACTGACTGTAGTTCGTCGAACCCAGCCATCATTCTTCCTCTCCAATAAGGGCGTTAAGCCCAGCGACCTTTTCTTCTTCGGTCATTTGTTCAATCCTTCTCCACATCGAAGATTGGTGTTTTGGGTCAAAGCCACAAAACTCCCATTCATCGTTAGGATGACCCCATTCATTAAGTTCAGTTGGGGGAACTGATGATTTCTTTATCTTTCGATTACTCATCTAAGTCCGCTCACTTGAAGCGGTGGAGTTTCAATTTGAAACTCGTATCGGTTAATTCGTTTAATTCCAATAAAGCATTTGCTTCATCAATAGATATTATGATATTAGCATTACTATTCACAATACCCCTAGCACTAGTTATTCTGTGTAGGATAGCGAAGTCTTTTTCTTTATTGATTAGATACCGATTATTAGAATGAATAGTTATTGTCTCGACTTGATCGAGACCCAAGTTTCCAGAATGGACTCCTGCTACTCTATGCATTCTTCTAAATCGTGGATTTGATGTTCTGACCCGCGTTTTTGCTTTTGCAATCGACTGATACATAACCTGTTTAGAAACAGCGTATAGTCGAAAAGGCTCTAGTAGTTCTTTTGTATATTCTACTGTTAGCCTAAATGCTTCTTTCTTTTTCACGGATCTTTCTCTTCCTCTTTCACTCATCTAAGTCTGTCTATCCTTGATAGATAAACATGGGACGCTTCTTCGCATCCATATAAGCCAGGGAAAACCCTGGAGCCTTTCTTAAGACATACGCCATCTTGTAACTACTTGGCGATATCTTTCTAGGCGTTCCTTTCTTGGTAGGGGTGGTAACTATTGCTTTTTTAGCATCAACAGCGCTAAATGGTTTAGACAAATCTAATGCGCTTCGCATTAGGCCATCTATCCAATTTTCTTCTGTTCGGGATAACTCCCCTATTTTTCTAGGTGTATATTTACTCATCTAAGTTTGGCATAACGAGCCTTAATTTGTTATTCTGTTAATGATTTCAGCAATTTGAGGTTGCTTCATTATTTCATCCAAATTATCTTCAAAGTCGGTTCTCGCCTCTTCCCATTTGATTTTGGAGTTTTTAACTTCAAATTCTTGTATGTTGGAGTGGAGTCCAATAACTTCTCCTTCGTTGCCAAATGATAGCGACCATCCAACAAGAATCTCGGTTCTATCCGGATCTTGAGATGGTTGCATGTTTGTATTTTTGGAAGCCCATGCTTCTGTTATTACTGTAAGGAATTTTACATCTTTCAAAAGAGTCACTCCCATAGCAATAGCCATGTTCCATATTTCTTTATCTTCCAATAGTGGTATAGAAAAGACAGGAGTTCCTTTAACTCCTTCTTCTAAATTGTTTGCGGCCAATACTTCATTAACGGTCTCTTCGGGCGCGATATTTATTTCCATATCGTCTACACCGTCCTTTCCGTGAAATCTGACTCGTCCACCCATACCAGTTGTTATAGCATCGACATATGCTTTTCTATGGATTGGCAAATATGCCATTCCTTGTATGTCTTCACCATTTTCCTTTTCAGCCTTAGCATTTTCTAGCATAGAGTCTAGAAATACCTTGGCTTCCTCCAAAATTTCTTGATTTGTGTCTTCACTCATCTAAATGCCCATCAGATTTTATCCGACAGGGCTTCTAGGTTTTCAACCATTTGTTCTTGCACTCTTCTCAATGAATTAGCCATACGAAGGAACGAAACGAGTCCGTCTATCATCTGAGCCATTTCAAAGGGATCCGCATTTCGCGGAAGTTGCATTCTTGCAGTAGTCACATAACTATTGCAAGAAACACAACACCTCGCGTCCTCATCATCATCGGAATGAATCAAAGGGGCGGGATTGTTGCTCCTATATTGTAAAGTTTCTTTTCCGCAGAGATTGCATTCCACCTTCGGACCTCGGTTAAAGTTGTCCTTTGGTTTTTCGCCTTCTCCACAATAAAATTCGTCTTCCATCTAAAAATAAAAGCCCTTCCGCTAAGAAGGGCTTTCTCGACTAAAAAACCGAATAACCTCAAAGGTTATCCAGTTCGATTTGAACATCTTCACCGGCATCTTCCAGTTTGATGTTCAACTTATTGTAGGTATTACCCGACTTAGCAGCAGTTTGTTGCGTTCTAGCAAAAGAGACTTTTAGAGGAAGGTCTTGACCCTCTTCTTTGCATCTCTTAACAAAGCCTAAAAAGTGGCTTTCTTCATACCCGCTAACCCATAGGGTTACCTTTTCTCCCTCTTGGGAAGTCAAGCGAACTGCGGTGTTCGTTCCAAATTTGGATTGAACATCCGAAGTAAAGCCTTCGACGATGTAGTTCCGATAAAGGACATTTCGATCCGCCTTCAATGTTGTGCGGTCTTCGAATTCTCCACTACCGTATCCACGGGTTTCGCCTTCTTGCTCCTTGACTTCTGCAAGGAAGTCTTCCAAAGTTGTTTGGTTTGTGTCTTCTGACATTTTTCTCACCTAAATATAACTATTATCGCTGCGGCTATAAAGATAGCGCAGGCTTTCAGTTAATCGTTTTTTGGTAGGGTTATAGATACTATTCTTTAGTTAATCTTTCCACCAAAATTGCAAATATAAATAGCAATACTAGCATTATTGCTAGTCCTGTATAATTTCCCATCTAAATACGCTATAGTAGCGTTAATTCTTCCAAATAGGATGCTCGACACCCAGGTCTTCATCATATTGTGGAACTCCTTCCCCGTAGGGAAGGACATTGGATTGTCCTTCTTCGTTATTGAATACTACCCAACAATCTTCCATAAGAATCGCTAATAACAATTGAAAAGTCTTTACCTTTCCTTCATCGCTATCGTCCACACCGAACCACGGAAGTTTGCTTGTGCAAGCCTCGTATAGTTGTCTTGGTGTTATTTTGAGTTCTTTTCTAGAAGCATTTGCTTCGAGTAATGCAGACATTTTTAGAACATATTCTTCGCAGGTTTTAACCACGAGTGCTCGTTTCTTGTCGGCGTCATTCAATCCTCCAAAGGATTCTTCTTTTTTATCCCTTTTGTTCCAAGAGGCGGTTATATTGCCCTTGTCTACAAAAGTAATCTTTTCTCCCGTTTCTTCTTGATGCAAGTGTAATTGATAATACATGAAAGCCCTAGCAAATTGCAGTTCTCCTCCTTTTTTAGGAAGCGACTTCTGTAACTTACCGTTTGCTTTCTTACTTTCCTCAATAAATTTAGAGGAAGTTGTCATAATCTTTTCTTGTATCTCGAATAATCGTTCGATTTCGATTTCTTCTGGTAATTTAATACCAAATGCGCCCGTCAAAGCGACAGGCATTCCATTTTCAAATCTCCATTCGTAGTTTGGATCCATCTATATGCGCCACTAGTCCTCAGCAGGAGGCCTATGCGCTATTTGTAATAAATTTTTGATAAGTGCTAGGTCGTTAAAGCATTTTCTACACCATGTATAGAAAACGGTAGGCGACCCGCAATAAGTGCAGTCATCATCTAATGTAGAAACATTAGATTGAGGCACAGATCTATTATCAATAATTCTAATTGTAATTTCTTTACTCATCTGTGAGAGCATAAGCATTGAGCACCGCTTTTGCCTTTGTCTGATGACTGTCGTCCGTAGGACGGTAGTCGTTCCGCTGTGACCTCTGCTTAAGAGGCAAAAGCGGTTTACCAGAAACTATTTGTATTCGAACCATGAGACGAAGACAGGTGGAACCTCTCATGTATCTCGATAGTTTTTCTGCAAATCGTGTTTCAGGTAATGCAATCAGTTTCGACGAGGAGCGAAGTCTTCATCGCTCCATAAATGGAAGTTCCCTTCCGTCGGGTGGTAATCTCGAATTAAATCATAAATCTAATGTTTCTACACACAATTGTGTGTGTTCATAGACAATAGATTGTTTGGTAACCGGGACACTTATAGTCCGCAGCCTACCGTTTACATAGTAAAAGGAATTTTCAATAGGGTAGTGTAAGCCATCTTTCAATTTCCAACATGCAATATCTGTTAAATTTTACAATTGTCAAAAAGATAAAGATATCTTACAATGTTTTAATGGAATCTAAAAACTCATTTTCATGAGATAGATTAGTTCCACTTCTACCGTTACCTTGCATCTTTTTCAAAATATACAATTAATTTGGCGCCTTTTGCAAGATACCATTTTTCAACTAGTAGTATATCCGCACCAATTAAGGTGCGAAGATTAAGAGAAGTAGGTTGTCACCTTCGTCTGTCTATCATCCCGCAGGGATGATAATTTGATTTATCGAGCACCTTAATTGGTGCAATCTTCATAGGCCGTTAAGCCTCAGTTTGTTTATAACTCTCTAGGGGGAGCGCCTAAGCGCTAGCATTTTCGGCAATTTCTTGCAAACCCCACTTGGGGTGGTTTGCGTTGTTGCGACCTTCGTCTTATTGCCGAAAAGTCATTTTACTCAAGAAGCAACTATTCAGTTAGTCGTTGGATCGGCCCGTAATTCTCCCGGGACCACATAGAAGTTTAAACGCGAAAAGAAGTTTTAGTTCTCTTGTGTTTCAATTCCTTGGGTCCCCTGGTGTTGGACGGACATGATCAACGATGATTGGTAGTCCTTTTTTTTGTGTAAAATCTTTTTTGCCGTGCATTTGGTAAGAATCAAGCATAGTGCCAGACGAACGCGTCACGACCGGATATTCCTTTGTTGGATCTAGATTGCAACTATCGATGTTACATCGATAGACAGCCTAGCCAAGTTTGCATTATCAGTTCGTGGTGCTGTCCCACAGCGCAATTACGCGCTGAAAGTCGTCGCCTCGGTCTGCTTCACCGTTAGGTGATTCTTATATGCGCGTAGTTGCGCTATCTTCATTGGGCTCTCGCCCTCAAATTTTTAGTAACTCCCTAAGAATCACGATTCGTCCCACGACTTTATTTCGTTATGGTTGTGTTCGTGATTTTTTGCTGTTTTATCGGCATCCTGTTCTGCGGATCCGACGAATAGCATGTGGTGTATATCGTGCATCATATCATGAATACAATCTATATCCTTACTCATAGATACCCTATACAGAGTATCTATTAGAATAAAGATAAATACACATAAAATAAAAGCATAAATTATTGCTTCTTCTATCATCTAAGAATCCACAGAATCAAATGTTTGATTCTTGGAATTTGTTTGTTTTGTCTATGGCGCTGCTAAATTCTGAGATACCTTCCATTACTGAAAGTAATGGGGTATATCTATCAATTGCTGCGTGGATTCTAAGAATCCACATATATGCTGCAAAGCATTTAACCATAATAGTGCGACTTTCTGGGTCGTCACCAAGGTCAGAGCCTTTGAAGTCTTCAAAATCAATAAGCATAGTATTGATTTCTCCTTTCAAAAGTTCAAAATTGCCTTTTAGTTCTCCAGCCTCTTCCAATAGGTCGTGGAGTTTTAACAGGTCTTCAGCAAGTCTTTCATTTTCTTGCACCGCCGTTAATACACAAAACATTAGTTTTTTTGGTTCTAAATCCATCTAAATATGAGTGCTTCAATCTTCCAATCTTCTGTTTATTTCTTCAGTTATGGCACTGACCTCTGCTTGGATTAATTCCTCGGTCAATTCTGCAAACTCCTTTTGTAGACGCTTAACATATACTGCTGCGTCAAGAAGTTCTTCCAAAAGATGTTGAAGCCATTCGTGAACACCCAAGTCTCCGCGTTCCATAGAGACACCATACTTGGTTAGTCCCTTTGCAGCGCGCTCTTGAATTTCTTCACAAACCTCGTCTTCGATTTTACTCATCTAGGTGAAGAGTAGACATGGAGACCAATCCCGCACCCGGACGGCTGCGATGGTTTCGGAGACTTTCCTTCTCCAGTCTTTTTGTCTGTCTCTTCTAAAAGTCCTTTAGGACTACTCGCCAGTAAAGGCGGGTTCTTCACCATGACCTAATACATCATCCAAGTGGAATTCAAGGATAATTTCTAGAGTCTCAGCGGTGGCACTTTCTGCAAGTTCGTCCATTCGGTCCATAACTTCTTGATGTGCTCTTCTTATTGCTTCCGTGACTTGCACGGGTGTTGCATAGGGACGCATAAAAAGTGCGTCCTTCGGTTTAAAAATGGGGTCTTCTTCGATTGGACCCTCTGTGGTGTTGATAATAACTTTATCACTCATCTAAAATCCTAAGCGTTCGACACTTCTTAAAGAATCACTTGCGCTTGCCGTATTTCTTGTCCTTATATTTGTCACGCTTGCCTAGAAGGTCTTGCGCTTTCATTTCAAGGGACTTCAAGGAGCGCTCGTAACCGAACTGCTTCTCGAACTTCTTAACCATAGTTTTGCTAATCGAAGTCTTTCTCTTACCCTTCATAGCAACGGTTTGTAACCATGCTACTTCTTGGGTAGTCCATCTTCGCTTAACAACTTTCTTTTTGGTTGTATTTACGACCTTTGCTTCGGCTTTCTTGAGGGCTTTTTTAGCCTTCTTTCTTTCCAATTTTTGCTCAGGGGTAAGTCGCGGTCTTCCTCGACCACGCTTTTTAGGAACTTCATCCTTCATCAATGAAGGATGTTCTTTATCCACTTCCACAGCAATCTTTTGCTGTGCAGCAAATTCTTCGTCGATTTCAAGATTCTTCCCACCGTAGCGGGCTTTCCTATTCACCTTACGAAACTTTGCCCGGGTCGGTGTTCTAGACTTTCCCGCAATTTCCTTTTTGGCACCTAAAAGGGCACCTCTCAAAATTTCACCAATCTCTTCTCCAGAGATATCAATGTTTATGGTAATTTTCATTTTACTCACCTAAAAGGCATTAGATCAAAAATTAAATCCGATCCCGTGCCAGTTTGTATCATCGAGAACCCATTCTACGAACTCGTCGTAGTATGTGTATTGCTCATAAGATAATATTTGAATCATTTCACCTTTTAGGATTCCAATAGCGTCATCGACGCAATTAGCAAACATGACTGCCTCCAATCTAGAAGCAGTTTTGTTCAATCCCACAAAGGGCCGCAACCAACCAACACCATTCGGTGATTTGGTTTCTGCGGCTTCATTCAAATAAGCGTTAAATTTAGAATTTAGCGAAATGGCTCTTATCACAGAGGCATCACTAATACTGTCTTCGCTTTCATCTCCAAAGTCATCGGCATTTCTCGATGTTTCAAGATTCGCCCAAAATTCTGACATTTCAGCAGGCGTAATCTCGTTTGCACCGAATAAGGCAAGAAGCCTCAATCGGTTAAGTCCAAAATAATTTATGTTCCAACGGTTATTGTCCACATCGTAGTTTAAACTACCAGCCAACTCTCCAGTTTCAATAACCGGATGGTTTGGCTTTAGTGGTTTCCCATCAGAACCGATTTTTACAAATTGGTTACTCATCTAAGTTTCCTAATCGAGCGGGTGCTCAATATTTGGATTCAACATTACCCATTGTAATGTTTTAACAACGCCTCTTAGCGCCGTATAGTTTCTAAGTGCCTCGATGTTTTCCTTTTTGGATAACTTCGTTTTGTCCCAATAATCGAACCAAGCATCTCTTCTTTCGATCGCTTCTTCCAACATAACTTGGATTTCGTTTCGATTTCGAATTGGTTCTTCTTCTTCTTTAGGGACTTCGACCATTAACGGTCTAGACATTTTGACTCTTCTTTTGACTCTCATCTAATAGCCACCTTGTCTGGCGGCGGTAATTCATCTATATGAATTAATCTCTTCCTAAGTGAGAAGCAGGCATGGTGATTAACCTCCAGAAAGTTATGGTGTTCTGGTCATGAACGAAGTGCGAACCTCGCATCTTTTGCCTAACTCCTCTAAGTAATCACATTTCAATATCTATTGGTTTGTGATCTTCTTGTAGATGAACTCCCCTATTAGCGAGTTCATCAGCCATTTCATTGTAATAATTTCCTTGGTGTGCTCTGACATGTGCCCATACCAAACTACTACAGTTTAGTAAGGTTCTTTGCCAAATCGCTTTGACATTTTTAACCAATTCTTTATTTTCTTTAGGCTTCCAAGACCCGTTAGCCATTTTACCGGCATATTCGGAGTCTCCATAAATCGTTACTTCTACATCATCGCCAAGCAAACTAAGTGCTCTCATAATGTATAATGCCCACCAAATCGCACTAAGTTCTGCAGTATTGTTGGACCCCACTTCTGCTCCCACATGGGAGATTTCGTCGGGGTCTGTAATAACAGGTCCAGCATAAGAGGCCAAAATTTCGCCTCCTTCATGGTTTTTTGGGTTCTCTACAATTACTACTCCCCATCCTGCGGGGTTAGTTGTAGAAGCAACATTAACTGGTGCCGATCCATCGACATATATTCCAATTTTTCTCATCTAGGTGAAAAGCACACATGGGGACTAACCCTAACATCAGGAGATGTTCATGCTGGCTTCCAAATATCGGCCGGTCTTTTTTGTGTAACTCTTCTAAGTTTCACAGGTCCAATTCTTCAATTAGAGCCTGCTTTAATTCTTCACTAATTCGACCGTCCTTTCCAGGATAGCCTATACCTGGGTAATTCATATTACCCTGCCTAGTGTAAGCGACTTCCACATTCTTAGCAAATTCGAAGTCAGGATGTTCCTCCTCTTCGTCATTACACTGCATGCAGATATAGTCTTCGTTAAACCAACTCATAGTAAATGTGTTAGTTGCCTTTTTGCATCTATCACATTCTTTATTTTCTGTTAGTTGTCTCATCTAAGTAATCAGTCTTCAATATTGAATTCTGACCTAATTTTTTCTTGCGCCACCATATTCTTGACAAACACCTGAGCATTGTCAGGGTCTATCACTACGGCGGTGGCAAGAACCATAGCAAATCTCTTAATCGCTTGGGAAAAGTCTTCTGCAGGTTTATTCAAATCGTCCTGTAGAAACTCCGACCAATTCGGGATTGCTTCTTTTAATTCTTGAGAACCTTCGTTCTCTATAAAGTCCAAAATTGCTTTTTTCTGTTCTTCTAAAAATTCTGTGGCCTCTGGTTCGCTTCCAGGGTGTCCATTCATCATAGTTGATGATAATTTTAGTAAGTCCTTGTATGTTGTAAATACACGAAATTTGTTAAGCATTTCTTCTTCTTCTTCCATCTAGGTGAAGAGTAGACATGGAGATTAATCCCTAGGCCTCCGTTGTCACGCTTTTAGCCTATATGCACCCGCTTTGAAGTGCGGTAGTCTTTTTGTCTGTCTCTTCTAAAAATCACCCGATGGGATCATCGGGTTCATATCCAACTATTTCACCTGCTTCATTTCGTAGCAAATCATTTTCAGTAATGATTTTGCAAACACGAAGCGTTTTACCGTGAACTGTTCCTGGTAATCTAATGATTCTTCTAGGATCCGGAGTGACATCATAGTCAATCAAAATCCCGTCGTCTTTTAGGTTATCAATAATATTTTGCTTGATTAATCGACTAAATCGCTGCCTATCTTCAGGCCTCGCTATGTCAATAGCAGCATGCATTTTCAAATATTGAATCTTATCGTCTTGAGACATATTCGCTCCGAACAGCCCAAAATTTATTTTTTTATCATTATAGATTAAATCCATAGTTCTCCAGTTAGTATCTACTAGGTGGAATCCTTTTCCACCTGAGAATACAATAGTTAGTTCTTCTCTAGGAGAAAACATATTAGGTTCTTTGTCTAATTCGTTAATTAGACTCCCTAGTGTTTTTGCTCCTTCGTTAAAGTCTGCGTTGCAGTAATCCACATCGAAATAGAGTTCTTGCCACAAAAAATTATTGTGATAAGTCTTAGTTTTGTAAGACCATCCTTTTTTGCGGAATTTATTTCTTCCTTTCTTACCGAAAGGATCTGGACCGATACCCTGCGGATTCATCCAAGCGGCCGTTGTGTAATACACATGTATCGGCGCTAGTCTTTTTAACCATCTTAGCAAAGTTGCTTTATCCCGAATATTATCTTTGATAATTCGGACAACTACTCGCTCTTGTTTATCGTCCCAAACGAAGAATCGGTATTGTCGCCACGCTGGTTTAGCAGGTAGCCACAAGTCGGTTTCTTTGATGCTGTTGTAATAGTTTCGAATTTTCTTAACTTTTACACGCATTCGCATCTTGTTTAGTTTTCGATAGAGTGGATGATAACTTGCAGAGTCCTTGAAGGCCTTCTGTATAGTTCTCATCACCTGTGTCCCTCCTGAATAGTTGGGACACTCACAATCGTTCACGCCCTTTCGGTCGCAAGCGGGATGGTGAATCTTCGGATAGCGACCCGACAAAATCTTAATACATTTCTCCGGATTACGGACAAATGCTTCTAAATCTGTGTCGTGGTGTTCACATAGACTCCCGTCTAATGGAACTTGTATTTTACAACGCTTACCATCGGGCTTTACGCCCTTACATCTTTTTGTTTCAAATGTTTGGTTACTCATCTGTGAGAATGGACATTATTGTCCGAACCGAGGCGTGCGGGCAAGTTATTGCACTTACGCCGGTGACTGCTAGTATAGCGGGAACCCGCTAGCGAACTACTCGATGAATCGAAGATTCATTTTTCAGTTCGCGTGTATCTTAACGCCATAGCGTTTTCTTAGTCAAGTCGGTTCGGAGACCCCCACTAGGGGAAGAAAGTGTGGAACTTAAGACCATACTATGACCGTCGCCGGTCAAGAGATCTTTGATCTCGTTAGTATGGGCTTAGTTCCAGGGGATGGATTCTCCATCGCCCGTTAGCAATTTCTCTCCCCAAGGATCTTCGATCCTGGTAGTGGGGGTATCTTCATAGGGTTTCCCCTCAGTATAAACTCATTCTCTAATTAGCAAAGGTCACGATAGTTATTTACCTCAAAATAACCATGGGCAACAAATAACCAAATGGGCTATCTTTGCTCTCTTTCTAGGTGAAGAGGAAACCTGCGTGCCGCGCGCGAGCGGTCAAAAGTCAAAGTTTTGTGCGAATTATATTTCCACTACAAATTAACTGGTTGTTGAATTCAGTTATATTTTCGTGGAACAAGACATTCGCAAGCAAAGTTGCGTTCTTAATGCGTAGTGCAACCACAAGCATTCGTTATGCTTCGTGTCTAAACTTTTACTTTTTATCCGACGCGCGTGGAAGGTCGCTTTAACGACATTCTGGAGTTAAAGTGGATCGACATAACAATCATTTACATGGCGGAACGCCTGTATATTGATTGTGTCGATAGCCACTCTAGCACGCACTTCATTGAATTTCTTCTCAGTGTTTTTCTCTTCTAAGTTAGGGGCTTCGCTAATAGCAAAGCAAATCGACAAAAAGTGCCGAACCCATCATTACCACTATTTTGTTTTCATATCTATTATTAAAGGCATACACAATGGTAAGCCTCTACTAATAACTATGTTTCTCGTTTAGTGAGACGATTCTAGTTTGATTTAGTTGTTGATTCTTTTCTCTTATTGGCAGAAAAAATGTCTCCACCGAAAATCAAATCAACTTTTTTATTACTCATCTGTGGAAGATTACATAGCCCCTAGCGGCTAGCGTGCCCGGTCCAAATCGTGCTTGTCTTAAGCATGACAATACGGGATGGTTTCGACACTGACGAGGAGTTCTTTTGCACGGATATGCAGTCTACTTAATCGTATGTAAATACGATTAGGCCTCAGAGCGGATGCTCCTTTCTAAACTAACGCCAACAGGGTTAGTTCGTGCTTAATCCGTGAAAAAGAATCCGATGGCAGCGAGAAAACTTTCCGTATTGGAAATGTTTTGTTAGTTCGCGCTAGATTGCTTTTAGGGGTGTTCGTCATTGGGCTTTCGCCCTCAGTAATTTGTTCTCTTCCTAGGTTGAGGGATTAACCTATCTA
>Ga0213861_10001584_pt1 | contig 20006 bp, 13 predicted proteins | sample PICome_4_FD_160110 | JGI IMG/M metagenome (GOLD analysis project Ga0213861, IMG submission 160110) | Coastal seawater microbial communities near Pivers Island, North Carolina, United States - PICO131 | ecosystem: Environmental > Aquatic > Marine > Coastal | place: USA: North Carolina... | reverse complement strand
GGTCGGGCACTTCAGCGCCTGCCTCAACAATGCTACACGCTCCGGTCACAGCGTTTTTGCCCGTCGCACTGGCTTTGAATATCAAAGTGTGCCGTTCGATGGAATGACCAAAAATAAGCGACCGATGGTTAAACACCGCGCCAGACGCCATCGTCTTGAGGTCATACTCTGACCCCAGAGAAGAAGTCAGTAACCATGTATTTGGACCGACGCGCGAGCCCATGGCTCGGTAAAGAAGAGGCAGAAAGAAGGTGCCCCTTAATGCGATCAAAGTGCGCTCTAGGTCCATCAACAGACCTTCAAGGGCAATCCAACGGATCCACATGATGCCGTAAGCAGGATGTTCACCCTCGCGCACGCGACCCAGAATGATCCACTTTGCGATGGGAAGCAGTAGAACCTTCACACCCCGTGGAATGACCAGTAAAACGGGTAGGAGCGCAAGCAACAGTAAACCCGAAGTCCCAATAAGCCAATGGACTGTTAGGCCAAGCGCGACAAAACCAAGTACTTGCCCGCCCACCACGATGAGCAGTTGAAGCGCCACCAGTATGGCCTGTAAGCTCGCATAGGTGAGCGTTGTGCACTGGTCAGCCACTAGGTTTGTGGCACCCACAACCTGAGGCGGTCTTCCCACGGCAATGACTTTTGGAAGCGATTTGTCTTTTGCGCCGAGACGACTTAGGTCGCCCAGTAGGCTCTCATCGCCCAAGCGTGAGCCGGCCATGAGAAGACAAGAATTGGCAACGATGGCTCGTTTGCCGATGGTGACTGGCGCTGTATCACCAGTGACGGGGTCGTGCGCAAAAATTGCCACATTACCCGCCACCATTGCGCCGTCCTCCATTACCAGCAATTCGGGTTCGGCTGTATAGGGTGCTGCCATAAAGGGTCTTGCACCAACTTTGGCACCTAGCGCCTGGTAAGCCCACTTCATCACGTGGGACATCACCGTTAGGCGAAGAAAGACCATGAACAGTGGCACATCGATCAAACGGGAATAGGTCCAATGTGCGGCACCGGGGGTTGCCGCCGGCGCTAGCTTGCCCAAAAATACCCGTTTTAAGACGACCACGATGACAAAGTAGGCTGCGGGTATGACCGCTTGTGTCACAACGCCCAGTAGTGCAAAAAAGAGCAGGCTCGGCGCGGCTGTGGCGCTGCCGCTTAAAACAGACCAGAGCGTGGGAAGCGCTGTAAAAGTCATCAGAAAAAACACGCCAATGCTGACGGCCGCAGTCGCGGCATAAGCCACCAATAAATAGCCCAGCATTCGAATGCCAATGGCAGGTAAGGCGGATTGGCCGGCGTGGGGCGCCTGGCTGGGTTCGATGTCTAAGCCCTGAACACAGCTGTTAGAAAGTCGCTTCGCGGGACCCAAAACAGAGGCCTGTGGCCCGATCAGGACGCCTTCACCAATGGCAATTGGGCCGAGCGCTAAGACGCCATCAGTCAAAACAGCGGGTTGAAGATTGGCGTCTCGACCGATATAACTCCCCGCACCCACTTCGACGAGATCAGGGTCTTGGAGCTCAAGGGTTTCTATGCGTACGCCCTTGCCCAATTTTGCACCACACAATTGGTAAAAGAGATTCAGGGTAGCCGAGCCGCGCAACACCCCTAGGGTCGAATCCAAGCCACGGAAAAGATTGTTGACGGCGAGCCAGCGGTAATAGCTCAGGCTACCGAGTACAAATCGCCCTGCCGTTTGGCGCCCGACAATTAGCCATTTAAAGGCCCATGCACAGCCCATCGTGCCTAACAACATCATGCTGAGAAACACGGGACCCAATAGAAACAACTGGAAAGGCGAAATATGATTGGCCGCCCACTGGATCAGAATCAAGGTGGGGATTAATCCCACTGCAAGCATTACAGGGCGCAACAATAAGCTGAGTGTCTGAATCAGAAAAGCCAGCGTCTTATTGAGGGGGCGACCAACGGTGACTGGTTCGGGCACCGGTAATATTGATGCATTGATTGGCGGTTCGTTGACAACGGTGGCTTCACGACGGGGTTCGATGGGGTTGTCGCGGAAATAAGCGATCAAGGCCTCGATGGTGGGATGCTCATAAAGTAAAGATGGCGCAACGGTAACCCCAAGCCTATTTTGAAGCTGCTCAATGAGGTCGAGCGCCCCAAGGGAGTCCAAACCCGCTTCAAAAAGCGATTGATCTTCTTGGGTATGCGCCACACCTAGGGCATCTAGGGTTTCTAGGATCAGCGCTTTAATGGACGCTTGGTCAGTGCTGCTTAGCCTGGGTGATTCAATCGACTGATTTGGGTTTGGCAGGGCGCGAACCTGTTCCAACAGCAGAGTTTTACGCACTTTGCCCGTCGGTGTCAGCGGTAGCTCTTCGATAAAATATACTTTACGCGGCACCTTATAACTTGCCAGTAGTTGCTTGCACCAAGCGATGACACGCTGTGCGGTGACGTCTTCTTCTGTCCGGACAATGGCTATTTCGACCACTTCGCCGAGGTCGGCGTGAGGCATAGAGAAGGCAGCACACTGCTTGACACCACCCATGCGAGAGACAATCAATTCGACCTCAGCGGCAAAGACGTTCTCGCCGCCCACGTTGATCATGTCTTTGCTTCGTCCGCCGATATGCAGACGTCCCTCTTGATCTAAGTAACCCAGGTCGCCGGTCAGGTAGTAACCATCGGACAAAAATGCCGATGCTGGTGCTGGGACGGGTTGGCCACTAAGAACCTGTGTGTTAAAGACAGTCACACCTTTGATGGCGACATCACCCATTTGCCCAACTGGAATTTCCAAGCGGTCATCATCGACAATTTTGAGATCCAGACCCGGTAAGACATTCATGCCGTCACGCAATGGCGCTTGGGTTTCATTCTTAAAGGCCACGTGACAGGTGGCCTCCGTCATGCCGTAGCCTTGAATGAAATCACAGTCAAACAGGTCAGCAGTCTGACGCACCAAAGTGAAGTCTGGCGCAGCACCCCCGGTGAGAATCCAGCGTAAATCAGGAAAAGTTTTGTGTTGCGCGGCCCCCGAAAGCACCATCAGTTTGAGCATTGAAGGCGAGATTTTGCAAATGGTGACACCTGCGCTCGCTATCAGTTCCACCACGCTCTTGAAGTCGAGCGAATTCGGACTGAAGACGTGGCGTGCGCCAAGCATGGTGCCGATCCACACGAAAGCAGCATCCCCGACGTGAAACATTGGACCAAAGTGTCCCCAACAATGTGCATCGGTCGGGTAGAGGCCAAGTGTCTGCATCGTCACAACAGTGTGCACACTGACGTTTTGATGAGAATGCAAGATGATCTTGGGCTCACCCGTGGTGCCAGAGGTACCAAAGCACTGCAAAAAGGAATGGATGTTAGGTTCTACAGGCGCTATTGGTGTGAGGGGGGCGGTTAAGAGCGACTGCCAGTGGACATGTTTGACTGTCACAGGAACTTCAGTGGATTCATCGGTCCACACGATCGTGTGCACTGGGAGATGATCCCAATCAAGCTGCGACAGCGTGGGTGCATAAACACGCGATGTGATCAGAATGCCTGATCCCGATTGTTGTAGAACACTTTGTAACTCAGAGGCCGCCAGTCGATTGTTGACCGGGAAAATCACAGCGCCCGAAAGGGCAGCGGCATAGAAGAGTTCAAGCAGTTGGTAACCATTAGGCAGAATAGCCGCCAAGACGGGCTGTCCTGCACAGGGACCTTGTAAAGTGGTCAAACTGTCAGCCAACCTTTGCGCTCTATCGCGTGCTTGTCCGTAGGTGATCCACTGTTCATCAACGATATAGGCTTGTCGTGTGGCAAATGTGTTGCAAGCCTGGCGAAACATATCAGCCAACGTTGTAGCGGTTGGTAATTCGGTTTTTTTCTGAAGAGGGGCGGGTGGCGGCCCAGCCAGCTCGCGCCGATAAATTTGCGCGAGTCGCATGCCGAGCGCTTGATAAAAGCGCGCCGCAAATCGTGGGTGCTTGCCCAAGCGTGCTTCTAGTTCGGTTCGGCCAATACGAAGAACCTTAGCATCTGAATGTGCCGTCACAGTGGCTGAAGTCGGCCGAGAATCAAGAAATGATATTTCACCAACAAATTGGCCAGGCATCACCATTGCAATGGGTTCGTCCAAGCCTTTTAGACTGACGCTTAGTTTGCCCTCGAGAAGAACATAGATGCCCTCTGACTGCCCACCCTGCGTGATGAGAACCGAACCTGCGCAGAGATCTCTGTGATCGCTTGTGTCGATGATCCAATCAAGGTCTGCTTGCTCAAAAAACCCTAGAAAAGAGTCTAATTCGTAGCTCATGTAGTCCAATTTGCCGTTAAGAGTTAAGTTAAGAAAATGCCGTTTGGAGCACCCATCTTTTATATAAAAAATTCAGGTATCGAAGATGATGACGGGTTGCTTGCGACCGCTTAAAAATACGGGCCACTATTTCCGGTGACCCCCGAGTTGTTTGAGTCGCTCGATAGGCGCACCCAGTACGGCAGCTGAATAGCTGCTAAAAAAAGTGCTTGCTAAAAAATCCAAGCGTCCTTGAGCCGTTGCCACCGAGCTGTGCATAGGCAAAGCCGCCAGTGCCCACTCGCTGGCCAATGCGCAGCCGAGTTCAGACCCGAAAGCTTCTGATACGCTCGCCATCACATCAGCCTCGTTAATCAAAACAACTGCCCAGTCTACGTTCCATGAAAATGCTTTTCCTGCAACGCGCTGGTGATTTTCAGATACGAGTGAGAAGTCAGACGACAAAATAACGTGCTCAATACGTTTGATCCATGGATCAGGCACGGCATGTGTTTTTAAGTATGGTCGCAATGCGTCAACTGACAGCTGCTCAATCTCAGCTAATTGACGGTTGACCCGCCCTGGATGTTGAAGGTCGTGCGCGATGGCGATAAGAATTAGTGCGGCCTGCCACGGCTTGTCGCTCAAATTCGAGTGTTCGCTCTCTATCGCGGCTTGAAGGGTAACGGTGGTCAATACGTCCGCAAAATGGAGTCGGTTATGGTATTGAGGTTCTATGGACGACGGGCTATGTGAACGATTGGCCTCGATTTGCGATGCCACCTTACGAGCGACTGCCAAAAGATTCGTACCATCATCTGTGAGTGTGGTTGCGTTTAGGTTCAAAAAATTAGCGCAGGCATCAACAACGAATGGAAGCCCAACCCATTGACTGGCCCAAGATTCACGAAGAAATCTGAGCGAGGTATTCAGGCATTCCCGCCAGTCACCTGAGTTATTGTCCAAAAACGAATGCATGGATTGCAATTTTGATTTTTCCATTTCGGGATAATCGCTGCGATTGTGTACAGCACTTAGCTGCACGCACGAATAAATGAAGAGCGTTTCGACGGTGCTACAAAATCCAGTTAAGCGTTGCGTGTTGCGCTAGTCTCTCTTTAATGACGGATTAATGTCAATGGTTTCTAGGCCTAACAATTCATAGACCTCGACGGTGGATTTACGTCCCTTGACCGTCACCTCATCGAGCGCGCGTAGTTTCAACCGCTCTCCAGCCTCTCGGACCACTGTTTTACTGATGCAGATACGCGTACCAAGCTCTTTGTTGATGCCTTCCAAACGTGCAGCAACGTTGACGCCATCACCCATGACCGTATAAGACATGCGTTCAATGGATCCAATGTTGCCAACCATAACGACATCTGAGTGGATGCCGATTCGCACCTTCAGAGGGGGGAGTCCTTCGCTTTCCCATTCTTTATTAATGACGTCCATTTGTTCTTGGATTTTTAATGCCGCCGCGCAAGCCCTGTACGCGTGGTCTTCGAGCGTGTTTGGAGCGCCCCAAAAAGCCATGACGCCGTCACCAATAAATTTATCGACCGTTCCCATTTCTTGATTTATGTTGTGGGTTGCAATTTGAAGGTATTTAGAAACGCGTAGCAATAGTTGTTGTGAAGGGCTGTTTTCGCTCAGTGTAGAAAAGGACTCTAGATCACAAAACATGATAGTGAGAAAGCGACTGCGCCCACCGAGTTCTAATTTCTGTCCAGACTTAAGAAGTCCGCGTACAAGATCGACAGGAACAAAAGAAGAAAAAGCGCTAATGGCCTTGCGCATTCGATCGATCGAGGTTGTCAATTGGTCAATTTCAGAAAAGAAAGAGCGGGGTAGCGCAACATCGTCTCGGAATTTGAGCTTCTCTATGTCGTCAACTTCTCGTGCCAGCTGTTCAAGCGGTCGAGCAATGCGTACCGACATTGCATAAATCACAAGTAACTGTGCAATCAGTGCCAATGAACCAATGAGAGCAATGAGATGACTAGAGTCAGTAATCTCTTTTAAAAAATCTTGGGGCGGAGCAATGCTTAAAATGCGCCAATCCACAGGCACTTTTAGATCGATCTTACTGATACTGGCCATGTAATTAGTACGTCCATCAGCACTCTCAAAGCGAAATGTGCCCAGAAACTCGCTCGATGGCAGTGAGAGCAATGCTCGCTTTGGCAGTTCGCTCGTCAAATCGCCCACGCGGTGAATGTTTCCTGAGGTCTGACTGACTTTCGATCCGTCCTCCGATGACGCGATCACTCTCAGCTGAGAATCTAGAACGACGCTGATGGCGTTAGCACTGATTCGATTTTCGTTTAGAAATTTTCCCGTAAGGGCCAATGATATGTCGATAGCAGCGACGGCCACCACCAGATCATTGACAATGACGGGTGTTGCAAAAATCAGTTCGATTTCATTCGTCGCAGCAGATTTAATGGGGCCGTAGACGATCGATTCCTTACGTTCAACAGCCGCTTGATACCAGGGCCGTAAGCGCGGGTCATAGGTAGCATTGAGTCTGTGTGTTTCGATGACTTGGTCGTTAGCCCCCTGGAAGACGAGCTCGTTACGCACGACTTGCTCGCCTTGACGATTAAATCGCCAATAGGCACTCACTGCCTGGGGTGGGACTGGTTTACCAAACAAGTGGGATTTCTTTGCAACAGGGGCACCCACTGTGATGGAGCCATCCGCGAATCCGACGAATGCCGTATTGATGACGGCAGAGTGTTCAGCGTTCGATCTGAGAAAATCCCAAGAGGCATCCTTTTTGAAAAAACCAGGATCCTTTGCGACAAGCATGGCTGCGCTTCGAGTCAAAGTGATCACGGGATCAATCGTTTGTGCAAGCTCCCTGACGATTTGGTTGTTAAAACGGTTCACCATATCTTCAGACGTTGTGGCGACCGCGCGTGAAGTGGCTGTGTAGTCTAGAACAACGATGATGGCCAGAAATGGAAGTGCTAAAGTTGTAAAAAGCACGACCATACTTGGTCTTAGCCGAAACCGCCTGCTTAATGGATTCAGTCGCACTAGCGGATTCCTAGTTGTTTATTCGAGGCCTGTGATTGCAAACGCGAGTAAGCAATTGCCCGCGTATGCAATTATCCTGATATGGCTATCAAAAAATGCCGTAGCGGAATGCGCCAAGGTAATTCAATTCGAGTTCTTTTTCTTCAGGGGAAAGACTCGCCCACCGCTCGGCTTCTTCAGACTCTGCAGCTTCGTTCGATTTCTGCCAATCCTTAAACATGTCTCGCATGCGGCGGCGCTGAGGATCCATCTTGCCCATCACCTCATTCATTTGGCGCAGCCGTAAAACAAGTGTCTTCATAAACTTGATGGCTTGTTCAGGATCATCTTGAATTGAAGCCATGAAGTCGTCGTATGAGGTCACCGCGCATTCTGTGTCTGTCAATGCTTTGATGGTGGCCGAGCGGGGGCCTGGTTCAAGCAGGCTCATTTCACCAAATATGGCGCCCTCCCCCAAAGTTGCAACATTTTTGGCTTTTTTGCCTTCACCAATAATGACCTCAACAGAGCCTGCCGTGATGAGAAACGCGCTGTTGCCTTCTTCGCCTTCAGAAAGGATCACATCCCCAGCTTTAAATTGAACATTTTGCATTTTTTATCCTTAAGTATTAAATCCGAATGGATGCTGACATGTCGATTTGGTTCGATGTGCCAGAAAAAAATTTCGCTTCGGTGAACGAGCCTTGAATCAAACCACACTGATCTGTCATTAACAGCATTAGACATACAAGCCTTTGAAAGCGCAACAGCTGATCAATCCGTGTGGTTCTCCGATGAACTTGACGTGTATCACAGCCCTGTCGCCCGCTTGTCATTGTTTATGGGCAATAAAAAGATCGCAGCCCTGTGTGTTTGCAAGCTTTTGTCAGAAAACGATCACTGGGTTTGCTAAATTACAAATGTTTATGCCATGGCCTAGCCCCATCATTAATGCTTTAACGCATTAACCCCTCTAGGACTTGCATGAAAAAAACACTTGCAACCCTTTCTTTTGTGGGCGCGACCCTACTGTCTGGCACTACTTTTGCTGAAAACAATCAGTTCATGCTGGACACTTAGGCTGGTGCATCCAATGTAGCCGTTATAGGCAGCGTGCAAAAGCACCACACGGCAGCCGATAGCGCTGACGTGACATTCGTCAAAACTGATTTCACTATGGTTAACGAAACCGAAGCCGGTCACAACCTCTCCGGTTACTGGAAATCAAAGTCTCATCAAGAAAAGATAGCCGGTGCATTGATGTCTGACATGACTAACGGTGTCATTGTCGACTCAGATGGATTGGTGACGATCAAGCGTACTGAAAAAGGATTGTTTGGCGCTTTGTTATGTCCACCTCCTAAGCCCTGACAATATAAGCAGTGTAGTGGCTGCATTGGCTCCACACGGCAGTAGCAATCGATTCATGGCAAGCTTAATTTTGAAAGCCTGTGTGATGAGTCGTTGTCCTCTCTGGCTTGCCCAAGGTGTTGCCAAAACGGTTGCTAAGCAGAATTTGGGATTCAATCTGGTGGCTTAAACATCGCATTGGATGTTCCCCGTCTGTATTGATTTGACTACGTCTCTATGCAGCCACGAAACAATTTTTTTATAATTTGTGCTTTTGGTGTGACTTTAACTTTCGAGTTGGTCTTTGTGTTGGTGCATCGATTGAGTCATTGAAAAAGTCCATCAAAAAGCGATTGCCTAGATTTTTGACATTACATATGCTCTAAGATCTCCTCAAACCAGATTCTTAAAAACAGATTCAAACCATCAAAAATGAAGCGTTTCCTAAAAGCAAAATGCAAAGCACCTCTGAAGATCATTACAAAACCATCATCACCTATGCGCAAACAACGCAGACACTTGCTCAGCGTTTAATGATCAGTACAGTTGAGAACTTCAGTGGCCGGTTCAATCTGATCAAGCGATTACGGCGATACGAAGACGAGGGAAAAACGTCGGCGGATCCTGACATCTGGCACACCCTGGTTAACTGCTTTGGGCTTGACCTACAGCTCCTTAACAGCAGTCTGTCAAATATCCCAAAAACGGGCCCACTTGTGTTGGTGGCTAATCATCCGTTTGGCCTTCTTGATAGCACCATCTTGGCGTACATTTTTTCACAGACGCGGTTGGATTACCGTATTATTGCGCATCAAGTTTTTTTAAAGGCACCACACTTGCTACCTTTCGTGTTGCCTATTTATTTTGACGATACCAAACAAGCGATGATGGCAAATGTCCAAACCCGAAGGCAGGCGTTGCGGTTGCTGTCTAATGGTGCTGCCATAGGCATCTTTCCAGGCGGTACAGTGTCTACCAGTGCAAAACCTTTTTCAAAGCCGATGGACCCACGTTGGCGGGCGTTTACAGCACGTTTGATCTTAAAGAGTCAGGCAACTGTCGTTCCCGTCTATTTTGATGGTCAAAACAGTCGTTTGTTTCAGTTGGCTAGCCATGTGCACAGCACTGTAAGGGTCGGTCTTTTGTTAAGAGAGTTTGAGAAACGTGTCGACACGTCTGTCAGGGTCGTCATTGGTCAGCCAATTGCCCAGAGCGATATTCAACTGTACGCAAACGACACCCCTAAATTAATGGATTTCTTGCGCAGTCGCACATACAGTCTGTCCCCAACACCGCAGGATTCGTATGAGTACGGCTATGATTTTGGCTGAGGCCAGCAACGACAAAATCAGTTTAATTAATGCCGTCGAACTGTGCGCACGAAAAATAATAAAGCTAGGCCCGTGAGCAAAGCGATGGCCAGAAATGAAATGCCTGGAAAATGCCAAACTGCCCCGCTATTTGTGAAATAGAAGAATAATTGCGTCATCATCAGTGGACCGATAATCGATGCGAGACTATTTAAACTGCTTAGTGCGCCTTGCAATTCCCCTTGTGAGTCTGCGGGAACTTGAGCTGTCATCATGAGCTGTAATGACGGGAGAACGAATCCCGACAAACCGGCGACTGCCATGATCAGGTAGAGCTGCCAACCGAACTGAGCAAATGCAAAGCAGACGTATGCAAATAGCGCCGACGCCATCCCTAAGATAATTGATTTAATCGGGCCTAGAATTGGCAAAGCCCAGCGCAAAATAAAGCCTTGCGTGATCACCATCATCAAACCGAGAAACCCTTGCGAAAGACCAATTTCGAGTTCTGACCATTTGAATTTTTCAATGACAAAAAATGTCCAATAACTCGGTAAAGAGAAGGGTGCGATCACAAAAAGAAAGTAAGCCACTGTCATGCCCTTCATCGTGGGATACCGTCCTATTCGTAACATGGCACCGATAGGGTTTGCCTCCTTAAGTTTGAATTCTCGTCGTTTACTGTGTGAAAGAGACTCTTTTAGAACAAATAAGCCATAAACAAAATTCACCAAACACAGGATACTGGCGACAGCAAATGGTGCCCGAGTGTCCCAAGCACCCAACATGCCACCCATAACTGGACCAATAATCAGCCCAACCCCGAAGGCTGCGCCGACCAAACCGAAGCGCTGAGCCCGCTGCTCAACGGGTGTTACGTCTGTAATGTAAGCATAAGCACTCACGTAAGTCGCGCTCGCAAACCCAGCAATCAAGCGTGAGATAAATAACCAATCGAGCGATGTCGCAAAAACTGGCACAAGGTAGGCAACACTTAACGCCAGAAGGGAGTAAAGCAAAATCGGTCTTCGACCATATTTGTCACCCAAACTTCCCAAGATAGGCGAAGAGAAAAGCTGCACGCACGCATAAACAAGAAACAAATAGCCCGCTAGGCGACCAGCCTCTGATAGCCCCACATCACCCACGGTCATGATCAATGCAGGCGTGACGGGCAAGGTGACACCAAAACTAATCGCATCGATGAGCATGACGCCAACAATAAAGGTCATGGAATGCGTGCTGCGGATCATCGGGGTTGACATTGGCATTCTCGCAAAGTTTTGAGGCCAACCGACAGGGCGAAAAAAAACGCCATGTGATCCATCCCTTCAGACAGTTTGTCAGCGCAAGGCAGTCGATGCGTCATCGTCGCACTAACTTAATGCCGATGCGCTCGAGCGGTTTGGTGACGATCGAACTTTCATCAAAGCCAGGCAGGACATCGGGATTAGCTAGGATAAAGTCATGGCTTCGCATTAAACAGTCCATCACCAGAAAGAACTCAATCATGTTGAAGTTTCGGCCTGGGCAATTGCCCGGGCCAGCAGCGAATGGTAGCCATTTAAATTGTTTTTCTAGGTCAATGACATTTTGCCGAACTTTTGCACCTTGCTCGGTCAGACTCATGCCGGGGTTAATGCCTTCAAGGAATCGTTCAATATGAAACTCTTTTGGTTTGAAGTAAGTCTCAGGGTCTAGATGCATCGCAAACACATCAACCATAAAAATAGTGTCTGCTGGGTAAACAAAACTACCGATGCCAGTTTCAGGGTCGGGTGGGATAGTGCCTGCATCAAGGGCACTTCGCACGTACACGGCGATGCCAGGGTGTAGACGATTGAGCTCAAACAGCAGCGCGAGCATCATTGGGCGCTCGTCATAATCGTGCGGTGTCATGGCGCGACCCTGATGATTCGCGCTAAATGCGTCGACTTCTTTTTGAATCGTGTTGTACAAATCGGGATCACGACCCAACTCATAAAGCGCCCATGTCAACAGGTGTGCCGTGGTCTCATGAGCAGCGATAAGAAACGCGCCATAAATGCTGATCAGGTCTTCGTCATCCGGCTGCTTACCATCAAGGCCAAATATGGTGTAATGGTTCATAGGTGAAGCCACGTCTTGCACGCTAAGCTCGCCTCTTGCGTGGGCTTGACGAACAGCCGTCGCAATATCGCTGATTGCCTGCCGAAGTCGTGCTGACATCTCCAACATGCGATCTTTCAGCTTGCTTTCATTAGTCGGCGCTCCCATAAGCTGTAAAACGGTTGGAATGGCTTCATTGGTAACGACGTCAAGGTACTTTGTGCCAAGCCGTTGGATTAAATCTGCCTCGACCCCTGGGAAAACGGTACGCAAAACGACGCGCAAGACAATCTCACCCATCAAAACCCCGGCATCGATCACTTGACCTGGATGTTGTGCTGTAAATACATCGATCTCATGGCTGAAAATATCTTCGACAATCTCAGCGATACGGCCTGATCGCTCAGCCAATACTGGGGCGCTAATAAGCTGCATCGCCAAGTCGCGATCGCGTTGCCAAGTCTTGTTGTTATGGTACTGGCCGATCAGTGAACCACCAGCCTTGGTGTCGCCATGGGGACAGGCCTTTGGTGTGCCCATGGCCTTTTGCCAATAATGGTTCGGCAATGAACCTCTATCAATATTTGTGGAGCACAGAATCTCACGCGCGACATGTGGGCTACGCGTGACGTATGCGCAACTGAGCGTCTTGCTCGATGAGCGATGCCACCCTGTATCAACCCTAGGTAACAGCCATTCGAACTGTGGGTAACTGTAAGAAGGGAACGAGGTGGTGTAAGTCATGCCATCGGGTGTATTTGGGGGCAGCGGTTTGCCGGTTTTGAGGGCTTGCCGCCCACGCTCACGGTTATCACCGAATCTGTGGTCAAGATCAGCAAATGCCGGTCCGCTTGCGCCACTGCGGCCGTACAAGGCTGTCCTAGGCAAAGCCAAATGCTCGGATGGTAAGTTCGGATCAACACCACCAAGCTTGTACTCGATCCAGTCAATCAGCGCGCTAAGTGGCTTAATTTTCTTGCCAGCGATGGTGAAATCGACTCTGTTACGAGTGCCCAGATTCGCTAGCCAGCGCAAAACTTTGGGCGCTTGGGACGCGGCTGGCCTCGGTTTAGGCGTCACAAAGAAAGCTGCCAGATCAGCCTCATCAGGCGCCTTGCGTCGGGACAAAAGGGGTTTCTTGGGCGCCTCTATTATTGGCAAGCCCCCAACATGCACAAACACTTCGCTGTGAACGCGCTCACTGGTAACGCCCAAGCGTGTGAGCAACTCAGTGATGCCATCGAGGTAAGACTGGGGACCGCAAAGGTAATAGTGCGCATTTGCCATCGTTAGCTCAAGTTCTTTTATCTCCTCTAAGTTCAAACGAGACGAAACTGAAGTCGCACGTAACTTCAGTGTGATGTTTGGATGTGTTTGTGTGGCCTCGGTCAGTTCGCTGGCATACGCAAAATCAAGAACGCTTCGAGCGGAGTAATCAATATGCAGTCGGTCACTGATGTTTGAAGCAACAAAGGTACGGCAAATAGCCAACGCTGGGGTGATCCCAATACCGGCTACTAGGCAGATCACGGGGCTTTTGTTAGGCTCCCAGTAGTAGTTACCCTGCGGTGGTGACACCTTCAGCTGTGCATCGGCAGGCCTTTCATCAAACATCCAGCGTGAGAACTGACCGAGTGCCTCGCGCTTGATCGTGACCTCATAATAACCACCACTGATTGGCGCTGAAAGCGTGTAAGGGCGACTAACCCATTGTCCGTTTATTTCGGCTTCAATCACCACGTGTTGGCCTGACAAGCTAGGCTGAACCTGACCGTTTAAGGGTTCAAGTTTGAATGTCTTAATACCCTCGCAAACATCAATTTCCTCTTTGATTCGTACTGCAACAGCGCTTGGATCGCCAAGCAGCTGTCTAAGCTGTGGGACGCATCCCCCACAGACGGTTCCGCATCGGGTCGTTTTTTGTAATGCTTCAAGCGAGTCGGCGCCTTGCATGATGGCGTTTCGAACGACCTGACGTTTGACGTTGATACATTGACACAGAATCGAATCCTGCAAGCGGTTTTTATCCGGTTGCGTTGAAACGCCAATCGACCCCATTCGTTCAAACTGACTGATCTGAGCCGCATCAAGTGCCACGCCATCCATGGCCATGGCATAGAGGTCAGGCAGCTCGGACCATGATCCAAACGCGGTTAAACCCCAAATTTGGCCGGTAACGTTTAGCCGCAACTCACGTTCAATGGCTCGGGCTTTGTCAGCGTAGCGTAACGTCGTGACGGGCAGCGCCTGCTCTTGGTCGGACAGCACTCGTTCAAGATTGGAGACAGACTCACCAATCACGTTAGAGGCAACAAAGCGGGTGCCATTGCTCAAGTCGTAAAGCGTATTAAAAGCCTCGCGACCAAGGTAGTCACCCGTGTACTGGGTCACGAAGCCCCGGCGAGGGAGAATGTAAACCTTCTCCAAAACTTGCAAGTGATGGCGCAAATCTTCAGATGAACGCGTTAGCTCTCTAAAATAATTCGCATCTATTTCATATAGTCGCAGCGTTCCCTCGGCGATGACGGTGGCGGCTCGAGGGGCTTGACGCATTAAAGCAAGCTCGCCAAGCGTCTGACCCGCCGTCATTAGCGCCAGAAGAACCTGCGCACCATCCTTGTTTTGATAGACGGCGGCCTTGCCTGAGAGAATGACGTAGACATGACGAGCTTCATCACCTTCACGGAACAACACTTCTGAGCTTTTAAGGGTACGTTCGCGTGCCGATTGACTTGGCCCCCCATCGAGCTTCATGGATTGCAATATGGTGGATTCGCGGGCGAGGTTCTCCTGCAATTGATCGTCGCCTAATAAGACGAGTCGTCTGTGCATCTGGGGGTCAGTTTTCACCGCCGCTAAAAAAGCCTGCTCTGGCAGTCGTAAGGCTTCTACATCAGTTTGAGCGCGCGCACTCGCATTGCGCTTTTGATCATTAATGAGAGATTGCTCGCCAAACAGGCTGCCACGTAGAACCTGATTTAAAAAAAGGTGCTCACCATTTGACTTTTCTTTATAGATTTGAACGCTGCCATTTAATAAGATGTAAGCAGCATCAGCAGTATCACCCTCGCGCAGAATGATCTCACCAGCAGGAAAATGAACTTTATTGCATTGAGTCTTTAAAATATCCAAGGCAGTAGGATCTAAAGATCTTAGGAAAGCAACTTGATTCAGGGTGTTGGCATCAATAAGCATTTTCATAGGACCCATTTAACATAATAGAAATTCTTTAGGTTGGTTGAGTTTAAAATTAGATTGCAACACTAACCTTGGGGTACTTTGTGGCACTTCGCTTTTGAACTAAACAGGTTTTGAATGATTCAGAAATTAACTCGCCATCAATTGCTATATATTGCCATGTCCCGAAAGGATGTCCAACCCTGCGAAGAATGTGTACCACTTTGTTGCCCAGGTTGGATATCAGTACCAGGTTACTTTGATGTCAGAACACTAAAAGTTTTGGGAACGTTAAGGACTGAAGGTGCTCAAGAGTGTTGGGATGAATATCACCCAGACGGCACAAATCTTTGGTCTCTAGAAGCCCCGATTGCTATCGATCACTACCCTTATGATCGATCAGATGTTCGAGAATGCGTCCACTGCACGAGAGTGTTTCTTCACTATACTGAATATGGTGGCTACTACCTAGACGAGCGCATTAGAGGATTGGATCCAGAATTCATTGTTTGATTTGGTGCGTCTGGTCTACGGGTCGGTTGTCACACTCAGACAGTGCACATTGATCGTAATGATGGGTGGATCGATCTGTTTATTACCTCAACACCAGTTATTATTTTCGTCATTGGTCCTCACAAAAGAGAGAGATAAGAATGAAATTTGCAGCCGTCAACAGCATCACTATCCACTATCAATTCCTTAACGCGGGTGAAGATAAGCCTCTCATCGTGTTCTCCAACTCGCTTGCGACCGATTTTCGGATTTGGCAGGACTGTGTGAACGACTTGTCAGTCGACTACAGCATTCTTTGCTATGACAAACGTGGTCACGGCCTGTCGGGCATGGGCGTAATACCCTACACGATTGATGATCACGTGAACGACCTGGTGGCCTTGATGGACCACCTTAGCCTATCGGATGCTGTGGTGGTCGGGCTTTCGGTTGGTGGACTGATTGCCCAAGGGCTCTATCATTCGCGGCCCGATCTGGTTAAAGCCCTTGTGCTTTGCGATACGGCGGCGAAAATCGGTAATGCAGAGATGTGGAATGGTCGCCTTCAAATGGCGCGTGATGGCGGGATGGCTGCGCTGGTTGAAGCCAACATGCAACGTTGGTTTTCTCCGGCTTTTCACCGCGATCGCCCGAGCGATTTGGATGGCTTTATCGCGATGTTTACGCGAACGCCCGTGGCGGGCTACGTTGCGACGGGCATCGCGATTCGTGATGCTGATTTTCGTGACCAAGCATCCAACATATCAGTGCCCACCACCTGTCTCGTTGGCGATCAGGATGGATCAACGCCACCAGACTTGGTTCGTGCCACGGCAGAAATGATTCCTGGTGCCAAATTTGAAATTGTGAAGGATGCGGGTCACATCCCTTGCGCCGAACAGCCTGCTGCCGTCATCAAAATCATCCGTGACATGGTGGCTGCGGTTTAAGTAGCCCCTCGTTGATTGCCTATGTTTTGGTTTCGAGTTTAAAAAGCTCGGGAAATAGTGTTTCCACAAACCCAAATTTGGTGAAGTCACGAATCTTCGAGGGGTATAAAACCCCGAACAAATGGTCACATTCGTGTTGCACCACGCGTGCATGGAAGTTCGATGCGACCCTGTCAATGGCGTTGCCATAGACATCAAAACCAGTGTAGCGAATATGTTTTAGGCGAGGTACTTCGCCTCGCATGCCAGGAACCGATAGGCAGCCCTCCCAACCAAGCTGTTCTTCATCGCCAAGCGCTGTGATGACCGGGTTGATCAAAATGGTTTCAGCAATGGGTTCTTCCAGCGGGTAACGCGGGTTGATTTGGCCAGATCCAAAGATGACGACTTGCAGGTCAACACCGATTTGGGGGGCAGCCAAACCCGCACCATCGGCCACTCGCATGGTGTCCTGCATGTCAACAATCAGCTGATGCAACGCTGGCGTATCGAATTGCAGCACCGGTTGAGCCACGCGATTTAAGCGTGGCTCGCCCATTTTGAGGATGGTGTGTACAGTCATGACGCCCGGCTCAATTGATTGTTAGCTCAATACGTACCCATGTAGTCTTTCTTACCAATTTCGATGCCATTGTGGCGCAAAAGGTCGTAAGCGGTGGTGACATGAAAGAAAAACTGAGGCAAGCCGTAACGCAAGACATAGTCTTGACCACTCAGTGTTTTTTCTTTTGGAGTGCCGGGGCGTAAAACGATCTGTTTGTCAGCACCGCCCTCAAATTGTGCCGAGGACATGGTGTCAAGAACGGCCACTGTTTTGCTAATGCGTTCTTGCAACTCAGCGAAGGTTTGCTCGCTGTCTTCGTAGCTTGCGACTTCAATGCCCGCGATACGCGCTGGCACGCTTTTGGCAAAATCACAGGCGATTTGGACTTGTCGCACAAAAGGCAGCATGTTCGGAAACAAGCGCGTCTGCAATAAAACAGCAGGGTCATATTGACGTTCTTGTGCTTGGGCCTCTGCTTTCTTGAGCACGTCACTGAGTGCCAGCAACATTTGCTTAAAGACGGGAACGGTGGTGTCGTAAAGAGAAAGAGACATGTTGAGACCTATGGGCAAAAGGTGAATGGAAGAACATGCGAGGCAACAAAGGTGCGCCGCTGCATTTGGGCAGAGGGGTGGTGCAATCGTCAAATTGTACAGCTCGTTTCCTGGCGTCAGATCGACCATGGCTAGAAACACAAGGGTGTCTAGCCATGGTCCGTGCGTACTAGGGCTGATCAGTTTTAAAGTGCGCCAAGGCTTCTGTTTCGATCATTTTTTTCATTTGGCGCGCCATGGGATTGCGTGTTTCTTCGACAATATGTCCGACCAGTCCAATCGCTCTGGAAAACACACCAATACCTCGAACAATATGCCATGGGATTTGTAGTTCACTGGCGATGGCGGCGATTGCACCGGTGGCGTTTACAGGCAGCGACTTGCTAAGTTGTTCAGAGGCTTGGTTGCCAATGGCGACCATCAGTGAAACGTAACGTCCGTTAAAGCCAAGCTCAGTGGCGATTTCGAATAGCCGAACGGTTCTGGGATCGATCGGTTTGTGCATGTGATGACCGATGCCAGGGATTGACTGTTTGGTGGCTAATCTTTCTTGCACGATTGTTTTTGCCATGGTCTCGACATTAGTGTCTTCGTGTTGATTTAGCATGGCTTCTTGCAATATTTTGGCAGCTGTCTCCATGCTGCCCACAAATACACTGCCAAGGCCATTGAGGCCAGCTGCCACAGCACCCTGCATCGCCTCAGGAGCGCCTGCCAAGGTCATGCGAGCCACAATCGCACTTGGGGTCAAACCATGCTCCACCAGTGTTAAAGCAAGCGCTTCAAACATTCGCGACTCTGGTGGCGTGGGCAATCGCCCCATGATCTGTAAATAAGCCATGTCACTGAGCGATACTTTGCCGAGAATTTCTGAACAAAGATCCAGTCCGTGAACCGTGATGTTGGTTTCAGTCGACCAAGCGATGTCGGAGCGAAAGCGTTGTTTGGCTGTCATGGGCGTTTTACTTGCTCAGAGTTGATGTTTGGAAGTCAACAGCGTTGTCCAAGATGCTTGGGTTGTCACGTAGTGCAGACTTCAGGATTTTGTGGGTTGGTGTTAAAGGCATCGAGTCGATAAAACTGACAAAACGCGGCACTTTGATAAGACTGAGTTTGCCTTGGCACCACTGCACAATATTGGCTGCAGTCAGCGCGGCATGGGGTTGTTTGACGACAACGACCAAGATGTCATCCTCACCCAATTCCGACGGTACAGCCACAGCAGCGACCTGATAGACCTCTGGCATTTCGCCAATCACAGCCTCTACCTCGACGGCAGAAATGTTTTCACCGCGACGCCGGATGATGTCCTTTTTGCGGGCCATGTGGAAAAAGTAGCCATCGTTGTCTTGTTTGACGATGTCGCCCGTCTTGAGCCAATCATCGTCAAATGCTTGTGCCGTCTTTTCGGGATCGTTGAAGTAACCCTGCATCACAATGGGTGTCTTGACCCAAAGTTCGCCCGTGGCACCTACTTCAACATCGCGCCCCAGATCATCAACAATTCGGCATTGTGCCCATGACACAGTGGGATCAGGGTGGCGCCCCAAAACGCCCATGCTCGCGGGTTTCGCGGGTCCTTCCCAAGGGTTACAGGTCACGCCTGGTATCTCAGTCATGCCGAATCCTGACATCAGTTTCTCAATGCCAAAGGTCGATCGAAATATGTTTGCTGCGGCTTTACGCACGCCATAGGCCGCACGAATCGTGTGTTCAGCGCGGTACTCGCTTCGATCACGGTTGCATAGGATGGTACCGATTGCTTCAATGATGTTGACAACGGTTGCTTGAAAACGGACTGCCGTATCCCAAAAGGTACTGGCGGAAAATTTTGGGACCAAAATCATTGCACCACCGCTAGCTAGTACACCGCCGAGCGAATAAAACATGGCGTTGACATGAAAAAACGGTAGAACGATCAAATAGCGATCTTCGGGTTGTAAATGAAGCCGTTCAACGTTCGCTTCGCCCGCACGAATCAGGTTGTGTTGGCTATGCATGACCCCTTTTGGAAAGCCCGTGGTACCAGAGGTATAGATAATGATGCATGTGTCATCAGCTTGGCCTTGGTTGTCGACCCTACTGGATTCGCCAATCTTATCAAGGGTGTCCCAAAGGCATTCAATATCGGGTTCTAGGCCGTGGCTTGGGGTTGTGGTCATTAGCCAAGCGCAATGGGGAAGGGTTTCTCTCACTCGCCTGGCCACGTCAAGTGCGACCGCATCACAAATGATCCCATCGACTGCGGCA
>Ga0213861_10001580_pt1 | contig 20031 bp, 19 predicted proteins | sample PICome_4_FD_160110 | JGI IMG/M metagenome (GOLD analysis project Ga0213861, IMG submission 160110) | Coastal seawater microbial communities near Pivers Island, North Carolina, United States - PICO131 | ecosystem: Environmental > Aquatic > Marine > Coastal | place: USA: North Carolina... | reverse complement strand
AAGATTTCAGCTTTTGTTGCTGAGTAAAGATTATGTGGTTGAGGCAAAGGATTCAATTAGTTTTTTAGTACATTCTGTATTAGACAATGAAGCACCTTTTGTCAGTTACGAAATTCTATTCGAACTCCTAAGCTTTGAATTGATTGATTCGAACAATCATCATATAGTGGCAATTGTCGATTATATGAAGCAAAATCCAACTTATAAAATGGAGGTTGGTGTGCACTCCGATTGCAGAGCAAGTGAGACTCTGTCTACAAATTTGTCGCAAAGTCGGGCGCAATGCATCAAAAGAGAGTTGATTGAACTCGGTATAGATCCAAGAAGAATAACTGCGGTTGGTTATCAAGGAAAGGTGCCATTAGTGGAGGGCGGAATCGAATTAAATTGTGATTATATCGCGAAGCAACCCCTACTCAAAGCCGGTTCATTGTATCAAAAAAGTCGCCGTGTTGAATTTAAAGTAAAGAGGAAGGATTTTGAACAGCATTAGTGGCAATTCACCATGTGTTAATCACTGCTTATTAGGAAGTTTAAATCTTTTCCCATCTATTGAGGTAGCATTAACCCGGCACTATTATGAAACCTATTCAAATGCTTACCAGATTTATAGGGAGATCGTTTTAAAAACGTGCTTGAAGAAGTGGTAGATTAAAAGAACGCCCGCAATTCCATTCCGCCCGAATGAATAGTTTTGCTTTCTTCTGATTTACGGCCATTATAATTGAAGTTAACTTGTAAGTTTTTCGCCACTTTTCGCTGATAAGTGAATCCCCAAGTAAAATTATTGCCCGTTTTTAATCCTTCTAACATTTCAAAAGCTATGGAAGAGTTAAGTGCGGCATTATAATCGATATTGATATAAACAAAACGCCCCGAAAAACTTCCTTTCTTCACCTGATTGTAACGCAAATCAAATCCAACATCTCGAATGGTGGCTTTTTCAGATAACTCCGAATTGTTCTCTTTTTGACTGTATTTTGTATTCAGCGCAATTCTGAACGCACTGCTGGGCTGGTAGGAAAATACGGGAGTCGTTTCTAAATATTCAATAAAATAGTTTCTACCAGATGCATAATCACTCGCACTTTTTTTACGGCCTAAAATACTACTGATTCTAACGTTGAAGTATTTATTTAAATTCCACCTTATCTGTACATCATGAAAGGTGTTGAGACGGGTGTCAAAACCATTGGTTAAAAGTACTTTTGAGCCGTTTTCTTGGTAGCTATAATTCAAACCAAAAACAGAATTTGTCTTATTAAAATAAACGGTGTTTCTGAATGATGAGCTGATGGAAACCAAACTGGTGTCCGAAATATTGTATACGAAAGGATTGAGCAATTGAAAATTGTCCTCATAACTGGTTTTGCGGTTGATTTTGTAGACCGTTTGATTGCTAAAACGTGAAATCAATTTTTTAAATCCTTTTGCTGACCGCCAAACCCGTTCGGGCGCTAACGTTAAACTTGTGGTGAACTGATTTGTATATGCTCGCACATAGGTATTTGTTGGAACGAATACCCGTATATAATTGCCTTGATCTGCAAAAACCGCTATTTCAAATTCTCCCAAATCTTTAATGCCATCATTGTTATAATCAATCCAAGTATGGGTTCCTTGTCCTGAATTCACTTCAATAAAAACAAATTCACGTTTTAATTCTAAACCAGAACCCAACTCATAAAAACTGCTGGAAGAAACAGCACCTTTCCACAAACGCATAACATGTTCTAAACGATTTAAGATGGTGTTTTCGGGTTTAGAAAGAAATAATGTGCTATCCAGCACATTCAACCTACGGTAATTCACATTTAGGCGCAATACATTGTTCGGATTCCCAGTGAGCCCAGTCTCTAAACCAATATTTTGTGCTTTAGCGGAGAGGTTGAGCGCCGTTGAATCACTGAACCAATCGTAACGTTCGCGATAATAAATCTCCAATTGATTTTTGGTAGAATCTGAAGTTGAGATATATGTTTTCCAGTCATAAAAACGGTAAGATGTCATTTCTAAAACGGGGTTGTCGGCAAACTTTTTATGATTGGTTTCTTGAATGTCAATAAATCCTAATTTAATGTGTTTAAAGCTTTTCGAAAGATCAATTTCGTGCCGCAAAAAATTCGTTTCTTCGCGTCCATTGGAGAATAATAAACTACCATTTGCTGCAAGGCGCCATCCCTTTTTTTGGATATTCACTGTAGCGTTGTTTCGCACGCCTAAATAATCTTGTCCCCAAATAAAATTTTCAAAATTATATCCAAATGAACCCAAATCTTTGCCAATTAATCGAATAGCAGCGTTGGACAAATATTGATCTCCAGAGTAGGATTGATTTCGTACATTCCAATCACGATCAAATTCAACGCTTCTGAACCATTGGATTTGCCGAAAATTTGGATGATTATATTCAAAATTCGCCAATGTATTCAACTTCCATTTAGATGAATCACGCAATTGGTGCAAGGAGTTCCACTTCCATTTTACCGCCATACCTCGATTATCCGCAGCATCTAATGACGAAAAAGTGTTTTTATCTTGCGTAGAAAGCGCCACTTCAATGGACGACTTTATATTCTCAGTAAAGAGATACTCCGTTCCAACCGTATACATTTGTTTTTTCTGTGGCGCAATCAGCAATTGAATGGGGGCATAATTTCCTTGAGAAACTCCTCCAACAGGTTCAACCCATTTATAAACTCTTCCACTTGCTGTAAAACGGGCGAAAACATAGTCACCTTGCCCTTCACCCACTTCCGAGAAAAATGCTTGAAAATAGGCCAAGTTCGGATCAACTGAAAAAACTAAAACAGAATCGTATCCCAACGAATCAATCATTCGATAAAGGACTCTGTTTTCGAAATATCCAACACTGTCAATACTGTTTGAAAAAGCGTCCATTAAACTATCGCCCGCTTGACTTAAAATGAGTTTTTTTTCATTCGACAGGTTTTGTTGTATCGTTTGGTTTTTGGCATCTTGCTCCGAATAAATATTGACCCACGAATGATATTTTTCGCCTTGAAATTCTGCATTATATGCCAAAAGTGAACGAGCATAATTTAAATCTGAATATTGAAATTCAATGACCATTCGCACATCTTTTGTAATTAAATTATTGGCTGTAAACGTAACTTCAGCTGTGTTGTAATCAATGATATAATCAAATTCTTGGCCTCGTGTCATTAACTTGCCGTCGAGATACACCTTTTCGGTTCCTGCCAAAATCACAATAAATGTTTCATTCTCCGCTCCTCTCAACCTATACGGCCCTTGATTCCCTTCAACGCCTTGTATTATATTACGTGCAAATTTACCTTTTGAAAATGCGCCACTTACTTTATGTTTTGCTTTTCCAGATAGACCAACCAAATCCATGTCATGATATGCCTCCACTGAAACTCCTTGGGTTCTTTTATTATAATTTAAAAAATATCCAGTAGGGTTTTTTAACCAAAAATCACCCCCAATAACAGCAAAATTATCGTTGTAAACTTTGAGAAATACTTGGTCAAATTCCTGCAGTTTTTGTGTGTTTCCAGAAGGTTGAAAAGGCACATTATCATCAGATATCGATCCTTTTAAAAATATATTGGGCGCAATTTGCCCATCTAATTGCAAGTTTAGGGTGGACTGTAAAGAAAGATTTTGCGTATTACCAATGGTAACACCACGTGATATACTGCCTTGTTTGTTCAGCCTAGAAGAACCAAATAGATCTTGATTATGATTCGCTGAAGAAACCGAATAAAGAAATGGATCAAATTGCGTCACTGTGTCAGACACAATGAGGTCTTTGGATTTATGGCTAAAGTCGCTATTGAGGTCAAAAGGAGTCCGTTCGTAGCTTATTTCAAATTTACCTTTTATGCTACCCGGTAGAAATAATTTGGCATGAATAGGATCCAAATAATAGCTGTTAGATTTGAGGGGCACGCCGTCAATACGCAGTTCAAAACCTGTTCTGTAGACAGAAACGTTGTCAAATTGAACGGTATCATTCGCAAGATAAATCGACTTCACAATTTTATCTTGTGCAAACGTAGATTGGGTACACCAAAAAAGGAGAAATAATGATATGTTTAAGAGGTATTTAACCAAACCTATTTTCAATAGAAAGTATAAAGATATACGGATTTATCGATCGAAAATTGCAAATGCAAGGCTCTGGCAGAAAGAATATGCGATTAATAAGGATAGAAACTCGCTGAATTTTATGGGATTTTGAATGAATTTGGAGCCGAGTAAACTATGATAGTTTATCCGGCTTTCGAACTCTAACCCTACTCCTCACATCTCTATAACGGTTTATGATTTTTGGTTACAGGATTGTTTTATTTTGAAAATTGACTGAGATTTTCTGTATCTTCAAGCATGCTTTCAATGAAAATGAGGTGGGTCCGATTTGCAGATTCTTTTGAAGAATTGCAAGAAGAATTAAATCAACGTGTATGTGCGCCAATTTTGGTTGATGGGAGAGGGTTTTTGTTGGTAAAGCACCAGGATAAATATTATTTAGTCAAAAATAAATGCCCGCACCAAGGCGCCAAATTAAATAATGCCGTTTGTGAAGACGGAAAAATTGTTTGCCCTTGGCACCGTTATGGCTTTGATCTTGAAACAGGAAGAGGAGCAGGAATGCATCTAGAAAATTATCCAGTTGAGAAGCGAGAAGATGGGCTTTACGCGGGATTTGAATATTTCAGTTGGTTTTATATGAACTGTAGCAAGAATTGTTATTTTTGTTCCATAAATCCATAAGGGATTAGCTTACCGATAAAGTCGAAGTACGAACTTCGTTCTGTTCAACTAATCGGTACAGGGAATTTCACGAATCTGGGGGATTAGCTCATTTGGCTAGAGCGCTTCGCTGGCAGTGAAGAGGTGATCGGTTCGAATCCGATATTCTCCACAAGGCCCTTTGAAACTCGATTTTAGAGTGGAGGAGGGCTTTTGTACTTCGGGTTATTAGCTCAGTTGGTTCAGAGCACTGCCTTGACAGGGCAGGGGTCACTGGTTCGAATCCAGTATAGCCCACAATACGAGACAAGTCGATTTTTTTATCGTCTTGTCTTTTTTTATTACCTTCTAAAGCCTTGTCAATATTGAGAATCAGAGAAACAGCTCCATTGATTTTTCCGGTTCGACAATTTTTTCCGTCAAAAATTAGTTTTTCAACGAAAGTCGAACCAAGAAGATTGTGTTTTCCTTTTAAGTTGCTGTTAGTGTATATGTTATCGAGGTTTTTCAAAACTCCGAGCCCTTTGTTTAGATACTTTTGAAAGTGTATGTCGTCAGATAAAACTGAACTTTTCGGCTTAAAAAATAAGATAGAGTTCTGTCTAATTTAAGTTAAAAATTTTGATACTGCTTTTTTCTTTCTTTTAAAGTTTTGCTTTTTGTCATTTTTCGTTGTTTAATTTTCCGATATGCTGTTCCGAAATAAACTTCTGATGGCGTAACATTTTGAAGTGATTCATGATAGCGTTCATAGTTGTAATAATGGACAAACTCTTTCAATTTTTCTTCGAGCTGTCCAGGACTAAAATAATTATCAAGTTTGACAATGTTTTTCATAGATCTGTGATAACGCTCAATTTTCCCTTGCGTTTGGGGATGCAAAGGTCTTCCTCTAACGTGTTTCATGTCTTTATCATCTAGATATTCAGCGAGTTCTTTTGATATGTAACATGACCCATTGTCAGATAATAGTTTTGGTCTGTTTTTCTCTGGAACATTTGAAGCCCATAACGCTTCATCTAAGGTGTCTTTGACGTCTTCTGCTTTCATTGTTGAGCAGAGCTTCCATGTTACAATATAACGGCTGTAATCATCTAAAATCGTTGAAAGGTAATACCAACCCCAGCCATATATCTTGAAATAAGTAAAATCAGTTTGCCACATCTGATTGACGGCTGTTGTTTTATCATGAAAACTATCAGAAGCACTCATGATTCTAAATGAAGGTGTACTTATTAGTCCATTAGCTTTTAAAATTCTGTAAGCACTTGATTCACTGATGAAATACTTGTAATTATCGGTAATATACCAAGCAACTTCCCTGGAGGATAATTCTGGCTTCTCCAACGCTATTTCAACTACTTTGTCTCTGTCCGCCATGTTAATTTTATTCCAGGAACCAGTTCTTTTAGAAGCTTTACGAACTAAACCATCATATCCTTTCTCTACATAGGCATTGTACCAATTGTAAAACGTTGTTTTGTTCACTTTTAATTCCCTCAGTGTTCGATTTACCCCGAGATCTGATTGCTCAACAAGCTGTATGATTTCATACTTTTCTCTTTGACTATAATGCATATACTTCTGCCGGTTTATCCGTTTCCATTTAAGTTTTTTTTCAAAAACCTGTTTTCAAGCGAAAGCTCCGCTACTAATTCCTTTAAAGAACTGTTCTCTCCTTTTAGCTCCTGAACTTCAGAAGTGTTTGCCTCTCGCATTGTGTCGCCAGATAAGCGCCTCTTTCCAGCTTCCATAAAATCTTTACTCCATTTGTAATAACTAGCTTGACCGATATTTTCTTTGCGGGATAGCTCCGCGATTGAAGATTCTCCCCGCAATCCTTCGACAATGATTCTGATTTTTTCTTCTGAACTGTATGCTTTTCTCGTTTTACGTTTCAAGTCACTGATTAAGGTTCTGTCGCATTAACTAAAAAATCACTATTTGAAGCCTAATTCATACAAAACGAATAATCAGAAACCGTTGAATAATGTGAGTTAACTTTTTGAACATTCAAGGAATTTGATGAAAAATGGTCGAAAAATAATTAATGCGACAGAACCCCAAATTCAACCATGGTATTTTACAGCGTATTTGAAGATATACATTCGGAAATTGAAGGAACGACAACCATCAATTATTTTGATAAACAGGAAGATTTCGTATTCAAAGAGTTAAAAGATTCACTCGGGATCAAGTATCAAGGGGGATTTTCAGTAGGTGAATCGTTGGTTCAAGGATGCCAATAGAAATTTAGGAGATTCCAATGTCTTGATTTTAATACGATTATCACTAAAAATATTGCGTCTACCAAAAGAGGTGCGCGTTATTATATAAATGTTATGAGCTTTATGGAGACAGGAACTTCTTATAGTTTCTTACGAAGTTGAGTGAAAAACTAAAGATAATCTTCAGAAAAATAGTGATTGAACTTTAAATTCTTGAATTCAACTTTCTCACTTGATCCGCCATTCCAAATGAAAAGAATCAATGCATTTTTAATAATCTCTGATGGTTCAATTACGTATTGAATGGTGACCCAATCATCCTTTTTTAGGTAGGGATTTAAACTAAATACTTGGCGATTGCCATCTAATTCAACCACAACCCTAGTTTCTTCAATTACGCTTCTTGCGCGTGCTTCAAACTCAATCATGATTTTGCTTCCTTTGCGCAAATCTTGCAAGTTTGATTGCACAGAAGCCGAGTAATGCTCATAGCTGGTGACTTGGATACACCATTCATCTTGAACTAAATAAGATTTGCCTTTGATTAAATAAGGATCTTGTGGAGAGAGAACAAAGGTTTGTGAACCTTCTAATGTCCAATGTTCATGAGGATAGACTTGCGCTTTTTTCTCTAAAGACAGAAAGTTATCCCAATATTGCTGTTGCGTAGCAGAACCTCCGGTTAATATTCCGTGTCTGATTTGGTAAGCCTGCACTAAATTGAGTCCAATACAACAGAACGTAAACCCTAGAAAGAGCCATTTTTTCACTTTGCTTGGGGCTATATTTTTTAGGATTAAGGCAATCAAAAAGCCAACAAGGATGTAATGATCAATCATAACCCGTTGGCCCATTCCTGCGCCAAAATACCAGCACCACCAACTACTAAAAATGTAAATACTAACGGCATAAAAAATGACTGCTATTGTAAATTGTTTTTTATTGGTCTTGAATAAGAAGTAAAGTCCAACGGGAAGAATGAGAATAAGAATGGGCGTATAAACTAACCATCCTTTTAGATAAGAAAACAAAAATTCGCGCAAGTAGGGCTTGGAAAAATTAAAGCCTTCGTCCCCATATGAATAGACGACCCAATTACCTGTTTGTACTTTCCAAAGAAAAAAGGGAATACACAAAATGCTGCCAACAATCAACACGATTCGTACTAATTTTTTTGGTTGAAATGAATAGGAGAACAGTGATTTATAAAATGAAAAATCAGGTATAAAAAAGAAGACTAGCCCAACAACTAAAATATTAGTTGGTCGAGTTATTCCGATCAATGCAAAGAATAAAAGTGATACACCCAATTGCTTGAAACGCCTGTCCTCTTTGAACTTGATTAAATAATAGATCAACACGTTTACCATAAAAAAGGTGTAGATATGCGTGACAGATTGATCGTAAACCGTGTAGAAAACCATATTACTCGCCAATACTACTATAACCGCAGACCAAGTTGCAGTGGGCTTGGAAAATGGCATTTTCTGAAGCACTTTAATAAAGAAAACAAGTCCTAAAAACAAATAAACCCAGAGTCCCAAATCAAAGCATACTTGGTAAATAGTTGAATATCCATCTGCATCTGCCCCAGAAATTGAAGCCAAGGCATGTGCCAACAAGAAAAAGGGCAAATAAAGAATAGCGACACCCGGAAATGTTTTATTGACCTGGCCATTTCCTACAGGGTTTAAAAACGATTTTTGATGCGATTCAGGGTAATATTTTGCGTTAATATCAGGAATAAATTCATAAGAATAATCGCCGTAGATGAAAGTAGCCGGGAGGTAAGCATAATAGGCTTGAGCATCACCCGCGATAGGCCGTTCATACGGATTTGAAAAATCTTTTTGAGCGAAATGTATTACGAGAAGGGAAAGGGTAAGAAGAAGTGGTATTTTATACGATTTGATGCGACGAATCATTCCATGTTTCTAAATGCATCATCAATATAGATATTTTTTCCTTTATTATTTGCCGCATGTTTCTCAAGAGTGTTAATCAGGGCATCTCTAAAGTCAGTGCGATCTTCTGTTTTAATGACTTGCAAGGGGAACAACAAATTCAAATCGTCTTTATACTGAAAGTTGATCATATCTTGATGCAATTCAATTCTTTTAAGCCCGGTAAAATAATACAGGTGCACTTCTCGATTAAAGTAGGCTACCGCTTTTTCATTGATTCCGAGCCTAAAAGAAGGTCCACCGCGCATTATTCGAATAATGAATATAACGCCCTCTAAAAAGATGAACGATAAAACAATAATCATGGGCAACATTAACATTGGCTCTAGGTCAGCCATAATAGAGTACACTCCAATGGCGATTAAAATAAAAACCCCTTCCGCATAGGCATAAACCAGTGAAAGATTGAGGCCCGCTTTTGCCACTTGGCGAACGAAATGGAACCCTTTAAAACGTTTCATATCCGCAGCACCAGTCCATTTACGTTTGATACGTAAAACCCCTAATAAAAAAATAATTGCCGCAAAACCTAAACAGATTTCAAACGTATACGGCATGCCTTTTAAGGAGGCAGATGAAAACGACAAATCAAATACAATGAGCATTCCAAAAATGGAAAAAATGACCAATACTATACCTGAAAATACGTTTATTACTTTATTCATTTTGTGGCTTGGTGAATAATTTTAAGTCTTAGTTTATGACCTTCTATTTCAGCTTTTGCTTTTTCAATACTACTCATTACGTTTTTGAAAAGCGGATTTGAATCATCTGCATTTGAGAAGAAACTCAAATTGTTTTCAAACTGATTCACTTCTTTATTCAATGCGTCTATTTTAGAACGAATAGCTTGTTGTTCTTGTTCAATTAAACGGTCGCTATTTGAACTACCAAGCATAGTGTCTAACTTGGCTTGGAAAAGCATTTTTTCTTTCGCTTCTTTATCTAGATCAATCGAATCGTACTTTTCATCCAGCGCCTTTTTATAACCCTTATAAATGGCGTCTTTTTGTTTAAAAGGCACATTGCCAATTTCTGAAAAACGCTTTGAAAAGTCACGCAATGCATCAATTGCCGCTTGCGGATCCTTATCCACTTTATATGCTTGCAATTCAGTAATTAAAGCCTCTTTCGCAGCAAGGTTCTCCGCATTGGCCGCATCTAATTGATTGAAATGTCCATCTTTAGCATTAAAGAAAAAATCGATCGGAGCGCGGAATTTTTTCCACAATTGATTTTCAAATTTCGGTCCCGCAGATCCTACATCTTTCCACTTTTTTTGAAGTGCAACAATTTTTTGCGCCCCCAATTTCCAATCGGTCAGTTCCTTCATGGCATTGGCTTCTTCAATTAAGTCCTCTTTGCGTTTTTTGATTTCGCCAAACTGCCCGTCTCTTTGCGCATAAAAAGCTTTTTTCTTGTCAAAAAACTCATTACAAATCCCTCTAAACTCAGCCCAAACGGCTTCATTTTCTTGTTTAGGACCAAATCCAATTTTTTTCCAATCGGCTTGTAAAGCTAAAAGCGCATCTGTTGTTTTTTTGTAGTCGTTATGACTACTAACTTCAACCGCAGTTACTTCTTGAGCTTGTGCAATAAGCGCACGTTTTTTAACGATATTCTCTGCTTGCTCGTTACGGCGAATTTCATAAAATGCGTGAATTTTTTCATACACTTTATTTACCGTATCCCAATAATCCTTTTTTATTTTCTCCCAATCGTCTTGATGAGTTCCACCAATTCCGTTCCACTCGTCTTGATAAGCATGTAGTTTTTTCTCGACATCCTTAATCTTTTGGAATTCTAACAGACCTTTTATTTTTTCAATAACTTCTGTCTTGAGCTTAGAATTTCGAGAAAGATCGTGATCTTTTATCTCTTTATAAATATTGATATTGTACTGGAAAGTGTCTACTAAATTTGAAAACTCTTTCTGTATTCCCTGACGCTTGTCACGAGTAATGGGCCCAACTTCCTTCCAACTCTCCTGAATATCTTTAAAACGACCGATCGCTCGCCCAATGTTTTCTTCGTTTTGTACTAAGTCTGAAAAACCAGCAATTAAAGCTTTCTTTTTACCAAGGTTTACTTTTTCTAATTCCTTTAGTGCTTGAATTTCAACCTTCTTTTTTTCTTTAAAAAGATTTGAAAACACTCTAAACTCTGAGAGCATTGGATAAACTGGTTTTTCAATTGCTTCAGGCTTTTCACCTGCCTCAATTCGTTCCAGTTTTTTAATTTTCCATTGGCGTTCTTCCTCATCCTGAATCTTATAAAATTCAGTTACTAGATCATTAAATGCATTGGCTGAGTCCAATACAAGTTCTTGCTCGGCTAAGGTTTTAATTTGCGCTACAATTTCAGCTTTCATGTTATAAATATTTCGGAGAAACGGCTTGTTTAATCACCGTTAGCAGATAAGACAGAATAATTTTACTAAACGAGTTCTTTTTTGATATCAAATTGAGCCAAGTCAACAAATTCCATAATGCGATTATAGATTTCACCTTGACTTAAGTTCTGAAGTCTTTCAGTTCCAAATTTTTCAACACAGAATGAAGCCATGGCAGAACCAGTTACTACTGCTCTTTTCATGTTTTCAAATGAGATGTCGTCCGTTTTGGCCAAAAATCCGATAAAACCACCGGCAAATGTGTCGCCAGCTCCTGTTGGATCAAAAACTTCTTCTAAAGGAAGTGCTGGAGCGAAAAACAGGTTGCCGTCTGTATTAAAAAGTAAAGCGCCGTGCTCTCCTTTTTTGATGATCAAATATTTAGGCCCCATGTCCATAATCGCCCTGGCGGCTTTCACCAAAGAATATTCTTTAGACAATTGACGCGCTTCTTCATCATTAATGATTAAAACGTCAACCATTTTAACAGTCTCCATTAAATCATCCCAAGCAACGTCCATCCAAAAATTCATAGTATCCATTGCAATTAGCTTTGGACGCTCATCAAGTCTTTCAATAACTTGGCGCTGAACAGCGGGTGCTAAGTTTCCTAACATTAAATAATCAACTCCTTGGTATGAAGCAGGAATAACTGGGTCAAATTCACCCAACACATTCAATTCAGTTACTAAGGTATCTCTTGAGTTCATATCATTATGATATTTCCCTGACCAGAAAAACGTTTTTTCTCCTTCTTTGATTTGAATCCCATCAATATTAATCCCGCGTGACTTCAAGTCTTCAAGGGTTTCATTTGGGAAATCATCACCAACTACAGATACAATTTTTTGATCATCTGTAAAGTAAGATGAAGAAAGGGCAATATATGTTCCGGCGCCACCAATAATTTTATCCGTCTTTCCAAACGGTGTTTCAATGGCATCAAACGCCACACTACCAACTGTTAATAAACTCATTTATCTAATTTTAGACTGCAAATATACGGTTTTACGAATAAGCGGGAAACTTTATTAATGCCGAATTCTACTAAAATTAGTTGTGAAGGCGAGCTAGAATAATTTCACGTTGAATTTTGAATTGAATGGGAGAAGGATGGAAGGCGTTTTTATTAATAAGTAGGATCAAACTTTTTCTTATACAAATAACCAAAGTTCAGTTGCATTGGTTTCTCTCAGAAACTTTCTATATTTAAAGATCAATGAGATTTAGAAAATGAATATTGAAGAGTTTCACGAATATTGTTTAGCAAAAAAAAGGCGTAACGGAAGGATTTCCATTTGATGAAAAAACCTTAGTGTTTGAAGACATGGGGAAGATGTTTGCATTGACAGATGTAGAGAGTTTTGTAAGCGTAAACCTGAAATGCGATCCAGAAATTGCGCTAGATTTAAGAGAGCAATTTCACGCCGTGCAACCCGGGTGCCACATGAGTAAAAAACACTGGGATACAGTAACCATAAACGGTGACGCCACAGATGAAAAAATCTATGAGTGGACGAACGATTCCTACAATTTAGTCGTAAAAAGCTTGACCAAAAAGTTGCAAGCTGAAATTGAAGACATGTAGTTCAACAAAAAGAAAGCCCCTCGTATTAGTCCACCAAATACACAAGAATTGAGGAATAATTTTCGGTTGTTTCTGCGGCCGCTTTTATCGTTTTAATTTTGTCATAAGGAATTAAAAAGTAGACGCCTGACGCATCTTTGATGACCATGTAATTGTCCTTAATAAATAAACTCTAAACTACTGTTGTCCAAATAGACACTATTATGATACGGCTTATCCGCCCCAACAACGTTAGTAATCACTCTAAATTTTTGATAAGATGACACGTTTAATTCATTAAACAGAGCCTCGCAGGATGTTTTAGTCAATTGTCCGAATGAAGCTGAGCTAAAAAACAGGATTAACACTGTAAAATAGAAAGGGATTAATTTTTTCATAGTTTATAATTTTAAATAAGGTGAAAGACGCACCCTGAAAACGATTGACGCCGCTTAGCTCATCACTGAATTAAATAGCTAAAAATAACAGGAGCATTAATCAAAGAAAATCGCAAAAGCACCCGTAAATTTCTTGATTCAAGACTAAGAAAACGTGGATAATTTCCGTGAAAAAGTATTTTAATAAAACCGAATTCCTTAACTTTAAAATTAATGGCAAGAGTAGACAAATTTATATGGGCCGTGCGTTTATTTAAAACGCGAAGTTTGGCAGCAAATCAATGTAAAACCAATAAAATTTTGGTGAACGGTGAAGCCGTTAAACCTTCTCGTGCTGTGAAAGTGGGCGAAGTCGTTTCAGTCAAAAAATACGGTGCCGTGTTTTCGTATAAAGTGCTTGCATTATTGGAGAAGCGCGTTGGAGCGAAGTTAGTTGCCGATTATATTGTAGAAGTAACGCCAGCTGAAGAAATAGAAAAGTATAAACTCTTTATGGCCGCACAACAATCTTACCGCAATAACGGAATGGGTAAACCTACTACGAAAGAACGCCGTCATCTTGAAAGATTCTTGAAGGATCAATAAATCAGGGAATCAACTGTTCTAAGCTAATTTGGAATTAATAACTGCGCTTCATTATCTACCTAAAAGCAAGGGATGTATTGTGAAAAATCAATAAAATTCTAGACAGATTACTTCAATTCTTTAATGATCATATAAGCACCAATTCTGCTTTGCATTTCTTGCGGACCATCTTCGCAAATATCCCAATTTCCATCTCGAATTTCAGCATGTACCGTTACCACTTGATCGATAAATGGATCTAAGTCTTTTTTGGTGATCTTACTTTCACAAAATTTAATGAAATAATCCTTTACTGAGGCTCTAAAATAAAGTTCGGTAAATCCTGCTGGTTGTCCATTTTTTTTTATGAATTCCTTTTCAGCAATATGACCACTGATCATGAATTTATCTGGGTCTTGTGGTTTCTTTTCCATAGAATTGTAGGAGTCTTTAGTCGTTTCGCAAGCCAATAACGAGAATAATATAAGAAATACAGTTGTCAACTTTAACATAGATACAAGTTAAAGAAAATTATGAAAGCAAAACGTTTAAACGATAAATCGCCGCCTACTCAACCACCAATTTTTCAGTCACCAAGCCTTGGGAACTTTGAACCTGGAAAATATAAATGCCGGGTAACAAATGCGTTAAATCAATACTATTGCTTGAAAGTACAGCCTCATAAACAAGTTTTCCTGCTGTGTCAAATATAGTGGCAGTGGCATTTTCAAAAGCAATGCCTTTGATGTTTACTATTCCGTTTGATGGATTTGGGCTAAGGAATAATTGCAAGGATTTCTCTTCGTTTACTGATACTGGCCCGCCTAAATCAAATACCATTAAATCGCGTTTCTCACCGGTATTCGCTTCGCCGCAGGTAAAGAAAACTTGATCCTCAATAACGAAAGAACCTGGCGCCCATCTCCCTCCATCTGGATGCGCTGGCAAAGCAGTCCAGCTGTCTAGATCCGGATCGTATTCCCAAAATTCACCAGTAGGTAAATTACTATGTGTTTCTCCCTGTCCGCTCAAGATATAGCCTTTTCCTGCATACGAAAATTGTGTGCCAGCAACGCGTCCTTGATCTGGAAAATCATCTAAAGTCACCCAGGTATCTGTTGCCGGATCGTATTGGTAAAAATCATTAAAAATACTACTGGCGTGATGTCCAAATCCAACATAAACATAATCGCCAATGCCAAAATAGTAAGGATGATGGCGTTCTGTAGAAGGAAAATCTGTTTTTTCTGTCCATGTATCTGTAGCAATATCATATTCCCACCAATCGTCTAAATCTCCAAACTCATTTGCGCCTAAGCCCATGTAAATTTTGTCATTTACTTGAACCATAGCAGGATGATAGCGTTCAACACAGGGGCATGTAGCCAATTCCGTCCATTCTTCTGTAATCGGATCATATTCCCAAAAATCATTTAAAGCGGCTCCTTCAAAAGTCTCTTCGTTTTCATAATAACCGAATCCTAAATAGGCTTTAGAACCTGTTGTAACACCATACGAATAGCCGCGCGCGATTCCTGGAAAATCAGGCAATGTTGTCCATTCATCCGTAACAGGATCGTAAGAATAAAAATCTTTTAAAACACCTGCTAATGGTTTAGTTCCGGCCATAACGTAACCTAATCCGTTCAAAGAAAACGTTATTGGATGATGCCTCACATTCGCAGCTACAGGTAAGCTTTCAACAGCCTCCCATTGTGCCATTGCTGTTAATGAAAATATTACGGAAAGTGTTGTAATTAGTGATTTCATAGATGTGTATTAGCATTTATAACAACGAAAGTTGTTGCTATGTTCATAAAAATATAACCTTATTTTCAGTTGAATAGCCCTATTTTATCGGGCAAATAGGAGGGCTAACTACTCGGTGATCAAATAAGGCGGGTCATAAATGACCGTTTTTTCACTGAAATAGGTTTCTATATATTTGCCATCTTCAAATTTAATGATGCTGTGTTCGCATGGCACCACAAGTTCATGATCGGCGTTTATAATACCATATTTACCCCGATATCTTACAATATAGTAGCCGTTATCATCTTTACGCACGCCTTTAAAGCGGTATTTTTTTTGCCGTTTTCCATTTTCATTAATCAAATAATAATAGTCTCCCTCCTTCACCCAAGCATAACCCTTATAAAAGGGTCGGCATTCATCATATTTTTTCTTGTCAATCAGTAGACCAGTTGTGTCCATATAATTATACTTCAACTTGAAAAAATTATCCGTCAGCGTGAGTGAATCGCATTGATTGTTGGCGTGCAATCGGTAAAGACAAACAATGGCAAATCCTTCTTCAAATCCAGATCCAAATTCCACAATATTTATGCCGTTAGGATCATAATTTGAAGCAGAGTAGCTTACAGGACTTTTTCCAAAAACGCGACGGGTTGTATTCACAATTCCTTGAACAATAGTTCGAATAATTCCTTTTCGGCGGCGACTGGATCCATAAGTAGATTTTTTTCTTCCAATTACAGGGTAATCACCTCCAACTTTGGCATAGGCTTCATCATTAATATAACCGTAAGTGTAACGTCCAAAAACGATAACCGTTTTGTGTAGCACCAAATCCATGATGGAAACCACTTAATTGTTCGCCAAATTCAGTGCCGATAAATTGTAAGCTGTCCTGCGCGAAAACAAACCTATTTTCATCTAAGTCACTCACATATTGCAGATCGGTTTTGATCCGTTTTCCTGTATAGTCATAAATAGCTAATGCTGGAAATTCATTTGTTGTGTCGCCAAGCGCATAAATGGTGTTTGTTTTGAAGAGGAATAAATCATAAGCTCCCGCAATAATTGGACTCAAGTTCTCGGTAGAATATAACCCACGTTTTTCATCTTGTATGATGCTGAAATAGGTTGGATCAATGATTTTAAATTCCTGTAAATTTTCTATTTCATTTGCCCCTGTCATTGCATAAATGCCAAAAGGGGACGTGGCCTTATAAACCAATAAATTATTGGCATATGTTTCAAAGGATGAGATGTCGTCCATTTTTAAGGTTCCTTTTTCTGCATTATAAAGTTTATGAGAGTGGTGATAGCGATAGGCTATTTCTTTTTTGTCAGGCAATAACCTTCGGTTTATTGTGCGTGTGTATTTTTCTTTTGTAATGGTAGTTGAAACTAACCAATTGCCCATTGTGTTTATGGTGTCCAAATTCTTTTCCAAGAGTTTATCCGCGTTAAAAAGCCTGTTACGAAACTGGCCCCCTACATAAACAATTTGTCCGTATTTAATAGGTTTATCGGTGAATGAATACTCCATTAGAAACTCACCGTTGGCCGTCATTAGGCCGTATTTTCCTCTTCTATTTTTTAAGATTCCGGGGCCCTTAATAAAGGGGTTAGTTCGGCAGAATTTGCCTTTGTGAATGACTTTTCCGATCGTATTAATATAATAGACCTTATCTTTTTTATAAGCCGTAACAATTCCAGTGTCGCCAAAAATTAGGGAATCATATTTTGGTTTTTTTACGAACTTATCCGCGTGCGTAAACTCAACCTTACCTTTTTCTTCAGCCTGCGTGAATTGCGCGGCCGCTGAAGCTGCAAAGAGGAGGGATGCTATGTAGATGACTAGGCGCATTTATTGTTATTCATTCATCTTTAAAATTGAGGCCACATGTTCAAATTGTTGAATTCCACTTCCTAAAAGATCCGTTCACTTCATTTTTTATAAAATTAAATATACCAAAAAATACGGGGAGGTAAATCGGTTAGACTTCACAGTTATTAAATAAGAACTGGCTCTCAACTTCTCTCGAAGGCCGAAGTTTGTTAGGGCCGCGAATGGGCCTGTTCGGCTTGAGCCCCTTAAGAAGATTTTTTTCGTAGTTTTTGGTCGAGCATAAAGTACAAATCCACAGCGAAATAGATCGCATTTTATGCATCCTCTGCAGTATGTGCAAATTTTACACGAGTTGCATTTTTCGCAAAAAAGAAATTTGGCACGCGGTTTTCAATAAGGAATATCATTACAATCACTCTAAATTTGTAGTAAAGTTTTAAATGATGAAAAAAGGGGTTAAAATAATTCGATTAGGAGTAATAGGAACACTTTTCTTTACAGGTGCTGAAGCTCCACTATTATTGGTGAGCTTTTTACAGGCAAAATTGATTCGAAGTCTTTTCTAGTTCTTTAAAGCACTATGAGGCTTCAGGATCTACTTTTACAGGAATCCAATCGCCGTATTCCTTAATAAGTGCGACTAATTCATCCAATGCGTCAGTTTCAGGGATATTCTTTTTAACAACTTCTCGCTCTTTATAGAGGTTGATTTTTCCTTTTCCAACACCAACATAACCGTAATCAGCATCCGCCATTTCGCCGGGACCATTTACAATGCATCCCATAATTCCAATTTTTAATCCTTTTAAATGATTGGTTTTAGAACGAATTTTTGCCGTGGTTTCTTGCAAGTCAAACAAAGTTCTTCCACAAGAAGGACAGGAGATATATTCTGTTTTGGAAATTCGCGTTCGAGTAGCTTGTAGTATCCCAAAACTAGTGGATGTAATAAGTTGCGGTGTTGCGCAGTTTTCGGTATGAATGGCAATTCCATCACCCATTCCATCTAAAAATAATAAGCCAAAGTCGGTTGAACTATACAACTGAAATGTTTCATCATCTAAGTTAGCATAGGTATTCCCCATAACTACAGGAATTTCAATATTGGCCTGCATTAATTCAATGAAAAAACGACGCATTTCAACACCATTATTAACATTCTTGCTTTGCAATACCAAAACCGCATTTGTAAACTTATCCTGCTTCAGGCTTTTCACCAACTCTAATTCATCTGCGTAAATCTTTACGAAGTTTAATTCTTCATGCATTTTTTCTGCAGACAGAAAGGTTTCAAAATCGAAAATGGGATACACCTGATTTTTATTTTTCCAAACATTTGCTTCGCAAATTACGCCTAAAGTTCCTGGCAATTCAAAATTTGGAATGTATGAGCCAGTATAAATATAGTCAACACTTTGTTCCTTTAAATGCCATTTATCATCATCTATTTTGTATACATATCCAGAAGCGTATAGATGTGCGGGTTTTAGATTTTCATGTTTGCTTAAATCTGAAATGACAACAGGAACATTGTGGTCACCAATGTTCTTAACTGCAATAGTACTTCGTCGCTTATATTCATAAGGATTATAAGGAAGTTCACCGGCAATTTCAGCAATTGGTGCATTCTTTTCAAAATTGGAATAGCGCTCCACTAATTTTCGTGCAACAGGAATTTCAAGTTCTGGCGCCTCGGTTAAAGAAACCCGCACCGTATCGCCCAAACCGTCGGCTAAAAGTGTACCGATTCCAACGGCCGATTTAATTCGTCCATCTTCACCTTCTCCCGCTTCAGTTACACCCAAATGCATGGGGTAAACTTGCCCACGTTTAATCATTTCACGCGCTAGTATGCGGTAAGCCTCCACCATGACCTGTGGATTGCTTGATTTCATTGAAATTACTAAATCGTCATAACCGTTGTCCTCACAAATTTCAATGAATTCCAACGCCGAGTTCACCATACCAGCAGCAGTGTCACCATAACGACTTGTAATGCGATCTGAAAGCGAACCATGATTGGTACCAATCCGCATGGCGCGCCCTAGTTCTTTGCAAAGCAAAACAAGTGGCGTAAACTTTTCGCGAATTCGAACCAATTCTGCTTGGTAAGATTCGTCCGTATATTCTATCTCTTCAAATTTCTTTTTATCCGCGTAATTCCCCGGATTTACACGAATTTTTTCAATATGCAAGGCTGCCACTTCAGCTGCGTTTGGCGTAAAATGAATATCAGCAACTAAAGGTGTAGTTAAATTAAGCTTGTTTAGTTCTGCCCGAATGTTCTTCAGGTTTTCGGCTTCGCGTTTAGATGGAGCGGTAAACCGCACTAATTCGCAACCCGCTTCAATCATGCGCACCGCTTGTTCAACCGAACCTACTGTGTCCATGGTGTCCGTAGTGGTCATTGATTGTAACCGAATTGGATTATCTCCACCGAAATTTATGTTACCTATAGCCACTTCTCGACTTACTAGGCGGTTATATTCGGTTAAACTATTGCAATATTTTGTATTTCTATTCAAGTCTTCTTAACTAATGTCACTCCCTGGATTAAACGTAGTTTCTTCTGGTGATAAA
>Ga0213861_10001579_pt1 | contig 20041 bp, 18 predicted proteins | sample PICome_4_FD_160110 | JGI IMG/M metagenome (GOLD analysis project Ga0213861, IMG submission 160110) | Coastal seawater microbial communities near Pivers Island, North Carolina, United States - PICO131 | ecosystem: Environmental > Aquatic > Marine > Coastal | place: USA: North Carolina... | reverse complement strand
AATTTGAGTAATTATTTAATAATGTTTTAAAATCTCTATATGCTATTTTTTCTTTAATTAACTCTATATCAATATTTGAGGATGCGTATTCAGCCTCAGATACTTCCCCTTTGTAGCCATCAAAGTGTTCCTCATAATCGATATTAAAACCTTTCAATTTACTTTGACTACCTTCCTTCATAAGTTTCCCTATTAATGAGGAGTCCAATCCACCAGAAAGGAACAGGCCAACTTCAACATCACTTACTTTTCTATACTCCACTGATTCAATAAGTAGTCTTTCTAATTCGTCACTTGCTTCACTCTCACTCATCTCATAATCTATTTCAAAACTAAATGGATCCCAGTATTTATATGTTTTAATTTCACCGCTTTTAGAAAAAGTAACATATTCTCCTGGTCTCACTTTTGAAATATTTTTATTACCAGTACTACTCCCTGGGATACATAAATGTCTCATGTAAGTCATATATGATTCTGTATCCGGAATGAATGGTATTAATTTTGAGGATTCAATAGTTTTCATTTCAGATCCAAAAACTATCCATTCTTTATATTTTGAAAAATATAAAGGTTTTATTCCAATCCTATCTCTAGCTAAAAATGTAGTTTTTTCAATTGAATCATATATAGCAAAAGCGAATTGCCCTCTGAGCTTATCTAGAATTTTTTCTTTGTAACATATAAACCCTTTTAACAAAACCTCTGTGTCTCCAGATGTATGAAAACTGTATCCTTTGTTTTCGAGTTCTTCTCTAATCTCTTTGTAATTGTAGATTTCTCCATTGAAAACTATCCAATAACGATTGTCGTCTGAATGAAATGGTTGGTTTGATCTATCCTCTATATCAATGATGGCTAATCTTGTGTGGACCAATGAGACAGTTTCTGAAATGTGTTTTATTGAAGAGTTGTCTGGCCCTCTATGTTCTAGTGAGGTTTTAATATTATTGGCAATTTCTGGGTCAATTTTAGAATTATTAATGTTAATAATCCCACCTATTCCACACATTTCTTTAACTCTACTGTTATATTTTTTATTTAAAGTACATTAATTTGAATAGTTTAAAGTAAATATTGTATGAAAAAACTATTAGACATTACAATAACCCTAATATTTTCTCCAGTTCTACTAGTAATTTATCCACTTATTTTGATAGTAATTTACATATCTGATGGTTCTCCTGGTTTATATAAACAACAAAGAGTGGGTGAAAATGGAAAATCATTTCTTTTGTATAAATTTAGAACAATGGATGCTTTATCTAGTGACGATGTCCATCAAGAGCATTATGAGAAACTTTCAAAAAAAGAGACGATTGAACCTTCATTAACTCCCAGTAAACCTATAAGAATTGAAAATGATGATCGTATTACTAATATTGGCAATTTTCTCAGAAAGACGTCCTTAGATGAATTACCAAACCTTATTAATGTCTTACGAGGAGAAATGTCAATTGTGGGGCCAAGACCACTTGTAAAATATGAATCAGATCTGTACGGAGATTATCAAAAAATAAGGAATACTGTAAAACCAGGTATTACAGGCTTAGCTCAAATACAAGGCCGGTTGGATCTAAGCTTGCAAGAAAGACTTTATTGGGATCTAGAATATGTTGAAAGTAGATCCATATTTGTGGATGCGAAAATTATATTTTTAACTTTTTATTATGTAGTTACCAGGAAAGGTGCAAGCTAGATCAAGGTTAAATACTTTTTAACTATCTCTGATTTTTCGATCTGGTTCCTATTAATATTGCTTACATTTAACAATGTTTCAGATAAAAATTGTTTCGATGATAATTTTTCAAATGCATCTAAAAATGATTTCACTGAATCAGGTTCTATATTCACACCAAGGCTATATTTCTCTATAAACTTTGCAACAGCGGACTCCTTATTTGAAATTGATAGCAAAACCTTATTCATTGATAGATAGTCGAATGTTTTACCTGGAAATCCCTCAATAGTTATACGTTCATCAAGAGAAATTAAAGCTACGGGTATGTCAGAGATTTTTTCTATTAATTCATTCCGTTCAATATGTTTATTAAGATTAATTTCAGCATTTACATATTTTTCAATATTTACGTACTCGGTCCCAGCACCATAAATATCAAACTCCCACTTAACATCATGTTCAATAGACATTTGAATGAACTTTTCTAAATTTTGTGGCTTACCAAGATTCCCTGCATAAAACATCTTTTTTAAATCTAGATTGGGATAATTTTCGCTTAATGGATAAGGGGAAAAGTGCGTAATAACTTCAATATTTTTTTTTGACAAATCTCTATTTGTTATTAAATAATTTCGGAGCTCAGGAGAATTGACAACTAAATTATCAGTATTCTTCATTGAATATGTGTCTAGCTTTTTAAATATCCTTGTAAGTAACTTTGATTTAAATAGACTTAAGTTATTAGCTATCTCGGGATAAAGCTCCCAAACTGAATAGGTAACTTTAAGTTTCAATATTTTATAAACGAAAATACTTACTAAATTCATTGTTGGCGGATAACTAAAAATAAAGATATGTTCATAGGTTTTTCTTGCCTTGAATAAAAAACGTAGCGAGTAATAATGAAATCTCATCCACTGAAATATCCTTGTAGATTCTTTAAAACTTCTTGTTTTTGAATTTACATGATAGATTTTTACGCCTTTGTATTCAGATTGTGAGTACTGCTTATCTATGATGGATAAATTGTTTGGCTTTGACTTTTCAAAATTGTACTGTGGTGTGCTGGCAAGTATTTCTACTTTAATGTTATTTTCATTAAATCCAGCTGCTAACTCCGCTACCAACATCCCAGTAGAAACATTATCGGGAGGTATTGTAAGAGAGTGGAATAGTATCCTTTTCATCCTTTAAAAGAATTACTTATATCAAATGGATAATCACTTGGTGCATGTTTTTTGAATGAATCTGTGTCTGAAAGATTAACTAAATCTTGTACAATTTTATCAGAAGCCGTTCCATCCCCGAATGGTTGTACCCAATTTGTATTTTTCAAACTTTCAACTTTAGAAATAAATGAGTCATATTCAGTATGTTTTTCAGAGGGATCAAACTTAACTGAAGACTCAACATCATAAACCTCTGGTCTTTCAGTTGAAAATCTTAATTGGATACTTGCAGTTCCCAATATACAAGCCTCTTCGACAACTGTACCTGAATCAGATAATACATAATCTGATCTACCAAGTAAATGCATAAACTCAAGATAACCAATTGGATCACAGACATAGACATTTGAATTAAGATTCAAATTAAATTCCTTCATTTTCTTCTGAGTTGTGTACCCCATTGGAAAAATCACATTTTTATCTGTTTTATTTATTAGATTTACTATTTCTTTTAAACTCGATTCCTCAAGTACATTCTCTCGACGGTGTACAGTTGCAAGAAGGAAATCATCCTTTTCTATTAATTTTGAAATTTCTTGAGATAGAAACTGATCTCCAGATTCAAATAAATTTTTGTTTTCATTAATAATGTCAACAATAGGATTTCCTGTAACTTTGATTATTTGTTCAGATATACCTTCTTTCAGACCTTGATTTTTGTATTCATCAAGATATGCATATATCCTGTCAGATAAATGATCTATGGTTGTTCTATATTTTTCCTCTGGCATTCTCCAGTCGTAAGACCTCATGCATCCTTCAATGTGAACAATTGGGATATTATGTTGAGCAACAGCAATTGAGCCCATAACTGTATTTGTATCCCCTAAAAAGATTACGGCTTTATATTTATTTTTTTCTAAATGATTATATATATTCTTAATAACTGAACTAACAATTGCTGCATCATTTCCTTTCTCAATTTCAAACTCTACGTTTGGCTTTGGAACATTTAATTGTTCAAAGAATACATCTTTCATATTTTCCGAATAGTGCTGGCCAGACCAAATAAAATCATATGTTAAATTGTTACTGCTCTCCAGTAGTTTGAGAATCTTACTAGCACGAATAACGTCTGGCCTAATACCTAAAATGATAGCTATATCTTTCATTGACTAACCAATAACTCCTGAGTCAAGCTGTATCTTGAAAGTTCTTCAATATTTTCCTCGACACTGGGTATTTCGTTATACCCACCAAATTTCCAAAATATTTTGTTTTGTTCAGGATTGAGTGTGCTCAGCGTTCTGTTTATTACGGTATCAGCCTCGCTTTTATTTATACCTATGTCCTTTTTAAAGTATTTTGCGAAGAGGTGTAATAATTCATATTTAGTAACAACATCTGATGGTATTAAATGCTGGATTAAACCTGCATCATAATTATTTTCTATGATTCCATTAACAACATTTGCAAAATTTAGTGTTGTAACACCATTCCATAAATGGTTGTTAAACCCATTTACTGAGTCAGACTGTTCATGGTAAAACCAATTAAGTAGAGACCTACCTGGGCCGTACTCTGGACCAATAATGCTTGATCTAATAACAGTTTTATTTTTAATCATAATCTCACCTGCAATTTTGGTTTTTCCATATACGTCTATAGCATCTGTATTAGATTCCTCGTTATACATACCCTTTTCACCATTAAAAACACAATCTGTACCAATTTGTAAATATTTAAAGTTAAATTCATTTGTAGATTTAGCAATATTTAAAGGTAAAAAAGAGTTTATAGTTTGTGCATTAATAACAGATTTAGGATCGCTTTCTTTAATAAGTGGCTTAATTGCACCGATACAATTTATGACAAAATCTGGTTTGACCGTTGTTACAAGATTTGTAAATCCCATTGACGAAGCATCAAAGTTAATAATCTCACCATTTAAATATTCATTAATAGGCGCATCTCTACGAGATGTAAAAAAAAGCTTTCCAGATGATTTTTGTGAAAAGACATTCGCAAGCATATTTCCAAGCATGCCGTCTATACCTAAAATTAAAATATTACTCATAAAAGTTTGGATTATGTTTTTCCCAGGGGTTCCAAAATTGTGAATCAATTCTAAAATCATCACTTGAAGATTCGCCTAAGCTAGCTGAAGAAAAATATCTAATTTCATTTTCATCTGTAAGATTCATTGCTCCATTCGCGTATCCACCCGGGATAAACAAAACACTATTTTCAGAAGTTAATACATACTTTTTAACTTCTGCATTCATATCGGGATTATCAAAACTATCTACTTTTACAACACAGACCAAGAATTCACCTTTTTGTACAGTTACCCATTTTTTTTCATTTCGATGTCCATGCCATGCTCTTACAGTTTTGACTAATGTATTTGTGACTACATAGCTCCTTTTTACATCAGTCATGTCAAAGTCATTTACAAATGTAACCTGTCCCCTCTCGTCTGCTGAACTATTGATAGGGAATAAGATTGGTTCCATTATTTTACTCCATATAAATTAAGAAAATTTTGATTTGAATATCTGGGATCACTAATATCTTTTATTCTGTTCTTAGAAATTAACTCATAAATCTCATCTATACCTACCTTTAAATCTACTTCAGCCTTGAATCCAGTCTCTCTGTGAAGCTTTTCACTTGTTACTTGATAATTTCTTGCATCTTGGAATTCCAGTGGCGTTTTGATAATTTTCGCCGTAGTTATTTTTTTTGCAATTTCTTCAGCTATTTCTATTATTTTGAAATTTTGATAGTGTAAGTTAAATATTCCATTTACTTGGGTCTCTATAGTTACATCAATTGCATTTGCAACATCATTTACGTGTAAAAGAGGTCTCCATTGATCCCCACCAAAAACGCTCATCTTATTTTCCATCAGTGCTTTGGTTACAAGTATGTTAACGACTAAATCAAGTCTAATTCTTGAATACTGATCACTTATTCCAAATAGTGTGCCAAGGCGAAAAATTATTACATTTGAATCTTCTAAATACTTTTCTGCAATTAGTTTTGAACTGGCGTATTCTGAAAGCGGATTTGTAGAAGAGTCTTCAGATAATACTCCTTCTTGCGCTCCGTAAACAGAGCAAGTTGAGAGAAAAACGATTCTTCCTGAATAGTTTTTTGTCAAGTTTTTTACACTCTCTGCGTTTATTTCTTGTGTAAGGCTCGGGTTGATGCTACAAGCTCCATCTCCAACAAGCGCAGCTAGCCAAATTACAGAGTCATAATTGTTTAAAATAGAATTAAGTTTTTTATGATCTCTTATATCTCCATAAATAAAATTCACTTCTTTCCTATAAGAAGTCTCATATACAAGTGAGTCATAGACTGTTACCTCATGGTTAGGAACTAATTTGTCAACGATACCTCCACCGACATAACCTGCGCCACCAACTACTAATATTTTCATCTATTCAATAGTATATGTTTGAATTCGCTAATAAAGGTATATTTAAACATCGAAAGAATCTTTATTTTTGATTTCTCTCATTAAAAGAAAGCTTGATAAGTATAAATACCAAGAAATACTGTGATTCTGTAATAGATCACTAGAAAAACTTAAAACAAAAAAAGCAGCTACTACATAAAAATGTGGTGATAGGTTAAATAAAGTTTTTAATCTAAGTGTGTAAGTTATTATATTTTTAAATATCAATAAATACAAAATCAATCCAAAGACTCCATAATTTAAAATAATGAATAAAAAAGAATTATGTGGACCATAAGATACTGTATTTTGATCGAATTTACTACTGTTGATAATTTCATCTCCACTGACAATAAAACTATCGTGGCCCCTACCAATGAGATTATTAAGAAGTGTATCATCAAGTAAGTATTCCAAAGCTCCAACATTCATATTAACTCTGTCCTGGATACCTGAATTATCATCATTGGTAAATCTCTCAATTAATCCAAAATTGGCACAAACTAAGACGGAGGCAAAAATAATGCCTAAACTTAACATTTTATTTTGGGTGCTTAAAGCTCGGAGAATAATAAAAATAATTAATACAATCAATGAAAATCTTGAGTATGTAAAGAAACATCCCAAAATTGCAAGACTTGAAATGTATGGAAAATAATTATCTTCTAATTTAAAAATTGTATAGATTCCAGTCACAGCAATTAGATCGGCATAACTATTGGGACCTCCTGCTTGGAAACCGTTAACCCTGCCTTTGATGTAGTCAATATCACTAAGGTTGAGGCCTATATTCCAATTGTTGTAAAGATCTGTCCCTAAATTAATGGAATAGAAATATGCAATAATTGAAAAACTGCTACAGAAGATAAAAAGATATACAGGTAAATATTCATAGAAACTTTCCATTTTATTTCCTAGGATAAAAAAGAAAATAATTGCATAAAATGCAAACCTTAGTATTTCGTTATTAAAAAAACCATTTCCAAGATAAATATTCTGAAGTAAAAGGTACAAAATAAAAAAATCAATAAGCAGGTACCCTTTAATTGGTTTGAAGTTATCAAATAAAGACATAATTCTAGTGAAAAACAAGATAAGAAATAGCAATACAGGTATGTCATCGGTATGGAAAACGTCTTCGATAATGTTAAAGTGTGGTATTAATGGTATAAAAAATAAAATATTTAATGGTGAAAGGCGTTTAATTTTTTTAAGTAATAATTGCACTAGTAAAATTCTACTTTTTAAAATTAAATAAATACTATTTAAATCTTTTTAAAGTATTAAATATATTTTTGGTAGCATGATTGTTGTGAATAACAAAGTAATCATTTCCGGTAGTGCAGGATTTATAGGCTTTCATCTTGCAAAAAAACTCATAGATATGGGGTTTGACGTAATAGGTGTTGATTCCCTTAATGACGCTTACGATGTAAGATTAAAAAATTTAAGATTAAGTGAACTTAGTAATAATAAGAATTATGAATTTTGTGAATTAAATTTATCGAATCCAACTTCTGTTTCAGAACTGCAAACATTAAACACTCAAGCACAAACTTTTTATCATATGGCGGCTCGCGCAGGTGTAAGGCAGAGCTTTTTAGAGCCATACGGTTATGTACTTGACAATACAGTTGCAACTACAAATGTTGCTAATTTTTGCAAACTAACAGGAGTGTCATCATTAATACTTGCTTCCACATCCTCAATTTATGGTGATAGCGGAGAAAATTTAATGCGAGAAAACAAAGATGAGAGAATCCAACCCCCCTCCGTTTACGCAAGTACAAAACTTTCAGGAGAAATTTTGGCTAAAACAATACTTGATGAATCAGATACAAAAGTTTTAATACCAAGATTTTTTACAGTCTACGGCCCGTATGGAAGACCAGATATGTCTATTTTACGATTTATTCACTGGATAATTAATAGAGAGGAAGTACAAGTTTTTGGAAATGGAGAACAAAGGAGATCATTTACTTATGTGGATGATGTAGTTTCAGCTTTAGTTAAAGTGATGAACCATAATTCCTCTGACACCTTTAACATAGGTTCAAACAATACTGTTTCTCTAAATCGTGTTATTGAAATAATAGAAGATAGTACTGATATAAAATCTATTGTCGTTAATAAAGAAAGAGCTATAAAAGACCCAGATGTTGTGAAGCCAGATTTAAGCCATATTAAACAAACACTCGACTGGGAACCGACTACCTTAATAGAACAGGGTGTACAAAAAACTGTAGAATGGTACCTTGAAAATATAGAGTTGCTAAAATCATTAAACTACATAAACAAATAATATGAAAAAAATAATAATTACTGGTGGGGCTGGCTTTATTGGTTCTCACTTAATAGAAAAGTTAATCAAGACTGAAGTTGAAGAAATACTAGTTATAGATGACCTATCAACAGGTAAAAGTGCTAATCTTTCAAAATTTAACGACAGCAACAAAGTTAAATTTATTAATAAGAAAGTTGAAGATGTTCAAAACTTGGATGAAACCTTTGAAGGATATGATTTTTGCTATCATCTAGCGGCTGGCGTTGGAGTTCAGTATATTATGGAAAATTTAAGTAAGTCATTACTCACAAATATCTTGGCGACTCATGAAGTGTTTGAAGCTTGTAAGAAAAATAATATTCCAGTATTAGTTACTTCAACATCTGAAGTCTATGGTGTCTCCGAAGATAAAGAGTGGACAGAAGAATCAAGGAGCTTAATTGGCCCAACCACAAAATTACGATGGTCATATGCTGCATCAAAAATGATTGATGAATTTTTAGCACTATCTGAATACGAAGAAGGAAAGCTTAATCCGATAATCGTAAGACTCTTTAACATTATTGGGCCGAATCAACTATCAGAATATGGAATGGTAGTTCCTAAGTTTATTGATGCTGCCCTCAATAATAATGACATTATCATCCATGGTGATGGAAGCCAATCTCGATCTTTCACATGGGTAGATGATGTAACTAGTTATTTCATTAAACTCGCGGAAATGAAGGCTTATGGTGAAGTATTTAATATTGGCCAGACCCAAGAAATAACAATTAAAGATTTAGCTGAACTTGTAATTAAGACATGTGATTCAGAATCACAAATAAATTATATTCGACATGAAGAAGTATTCGGGAATAAATTTGAAGATCCAACTAGAAGAACTCCAAACATAGATAAAATAGTTAATTTCACTGGAATGACTCCGACTAAAGATATTAATTCTATGATTAAAGAGATAGTTGCACACAAAAAAAAATAACTTAATAGAATTTAAACTATGAACATTTTAATAACTGTAGGAATATTTCCTCCAGATATTGGCGGACCGGCAAGTTTTGTTCCTAAAATTTCTAATTTCTTGATAGAGAATGGTCACAATATAAAGATTATCTGTCTAGCTGAAGTTGAAAATAATCATACTGAAGATAAATTAGATGTAATAAGAATTAAAAGATCAAACAGTCTGCCTATTCGCTGGATGAAAACAATTTACCAAATCGTTAAAAATGGAAAAAAAAGTGATCTGATTTTCGTTAATGGGCTTGGCGTTGAGTCCACAATAGCAAATCTTTTAATCAAGAAACAACTAATCAGAAAGATTGTGGGCGATCCTGTCTGGGAAAGAGCTTACAATCAAAAAAGAACGACTGAGTCTTTTGATGAGTTTCAGAACAACAAACACTCTTTTCTAATTGAAGTTCAAAAATTACTAAGAAACTGGAGTATCAATTCTGCAGAAATAGTAATTACTCCATCTGATCATTTAAAAAATTTTGTATCTGGATTAGGTTTTAGCAATAAAATTTTAAAAATAAATAACGGAGTTGATATTACAGATATTAAAAAAACAAATGTACATAAAGCTGATGTCAACTTATTGATTATTTCAAGATTAGTGATTCAGAAAAATATAAATATAGTTATAGAAGCAATGGAATTACTAGATAATAAAGACTTAAAACTGAGCATAATTGGTGAAGGTGGTGAGTTCAGTAAATTAGAAGGTGTAATACATGATTTGAATTTACAAAATCGAGTTCGACTTTTAGGTAAAATAGATAATAATAAAATCTCTCAATTTCTACTTACTGCAGATATCTTCATACAAGCATCAGATTATGAAGGTCTCCCCCATTCGGTACTGGAAGCAATTAATTATGAGGTTCCAATACTAAGTACCGAAGTTGGTGGCTGTAAAGACTTGCTAAATGATGGTGAGCGTGGATTTATTATTCCCGTACCACCAGATAAGAAAATTATTGCTGAGAATATCATCTTTATTATTAATAATAAAGATGAAGCAACTAAAAGAGCTGATGCAGCAAAAGCGTTCATTAGTAAAGAATATAATTTTTTAGTACAGGCAAACCATTATATGGAAATTTTCCAACAAAATGAAAAAATAGAAGTATGAAAAAAGCGAAAATATTAATTTTTAATATATCTACAGACTCAAATAATACTTCACTTGGATTTGCGATAAATTGGCTAAATCAATTATCTGAATATTATATAGAAATTGATGTAGTGACATTAAATGAAGGTGTAACTCATATGTTAAATGACAATATAAATGTATATAGTCATGATTCTATAAATACAAATAAGATAATAAAATTCATTGCACTCAGAAAAATTATTAAAAACCTATTAAAAAATAATGAATACAGATTCTGTCTCTCACATATGACAACCTCTTTAACGTTAGTGAGTTCAACTATATATAGATTTCAAAATCTGCAGTCTATCCTTTGGTACACACATAAGGGTCCCAATACTTTTATAAAGAAAATTGTTCTTTTCTTAGGCGCATTATTTTCAGATAGAATAATTACAGCTTCAGAGAGTTCATTTCCTTTAAAATTTAAAAAAGTAACTTCTATCGGGCATGCCATTAACTATGAAGATTTTTATAAAAGTAGAGTCAATACAGAAGCGAAAGATTTTCTCATCTTAAGTAGAATTTCCAGATCAAAAAATATCGAGGAATCTATTCTAGGTTTTTTAAATAGTGTTTATGGGGGGTCGCAGAGTCTCACAATCGTGGGGGGGGCTATAACAAAACAAGATACTGATTATGAAAGGTATTTAAAAAATAAATACTCTGAATATCCTAATATAAGATTTGCCGGTTCTGTTCCTCATCCCAATTTAAGTACATATATAGATAAAACTGGATTCCACATCAATAACACTCCAAAGGGTTTTTATGATAAGAGTGTCCTTGAAACATTATCTGCTGGAATTATTAATTTTTACATGAATTCAGAGTATGACAAAAATATTCATCCTGAATATCTCAACATTCTAAAGTTTGATGGTACAAAAGAAGCTTTAACGAAAAGTATAAATACAATTTCTGAATTAGAAAAAGATTTTCTAATGGAGATAATTCAATTTTCACAGGAAAAAGTTAAAGATGAATCACTGAAAACCTTGCACGATAGAATATTAAAAGTTATTTAGATAACTCTTTTTTTATCCATTCAATAGTTGTATTCAAACCAGTTTCTAGGCCGACTTTTGGTTCCCAGTCGAGTTTGTCTTTAGCTTTACTAATGTCTGGTCTTCTTTGTTGGGGATCATCATTTGGTAATGGTTTATAAACTATTTCAGACTTCGAATTTGTAAGTTTTAATATTGTCTCTGCTAATTCTTTAACGGTCATTTCATAAGGGTTGCCGATATTAAAGACTTCATAATGCTTTGATTCCATCATTGCAATAATTCCAGCAACAGTATCGGACACATAAGAAAAACTTCTAGTTTGAGAGCCGTCTCCATAGATGGTTAAATCTTCATCATTAAGTGCCTGTACTATAAGATTTGTGACTACCCTGCCATCGTTTAGTTGCATATTTGGACCATAGGTATTGAATATCCTAATTATTTTAGCCTTAATGTCATAGCTTCTTGCATATGTTGCTGTCGCAGCCTCTGCAAATCTTTTTGCCTCATCATACATGCTTCTTTCCCCGTTTGGATTGACGTTTCCCCAATATTCTTCATTTTGTGGAGTAACTAGAGGATCTCCGTAAACCTCAGATGTAGAGGCCAAGAAATATTCAGCACCATGTTTCCTAGCTAAACCTAAAGTGTTTATTGTTCCAAGGCTTCCAGCTTTTAAAGTATTCACTGGATTTTCCGTATATGCAACTGGTGATGCGGCACTTGCTAAATGAAATACATAATCAACTTTTTCATCTATTTCTATGTGGTCTTGAACGTCATGTTGGATAAATGTTGCATTTTCATGATCTAGTAAATCTTGAATATTATCTAGATTTCCGGTTAGTAGATTATCTACGACAATTAACTTGTTTTCAACATTTTTGAGTAGCTCCTTAGAAAGATGAGAACCTATAAAACCTGATCCACCTGTTAAAACAATATTCATCTTATTACCATGGTGTATACAAAATAGAGTTAGTGTCAGTTATGATACTCTCTATTCTTTCCATAAGTGTTTTCTTGATCGGATACATCAGCACTACTAAAGTTTTCTCAGAAATGTCATCAAGATTATCTACTGAATTATATTCATCCAGTTCAACCATTTCGTCATAGATAAAAGTATTTATATCTTTTTGGTGTAGCATTTTATAGATATCTAGGGTTGGTGAATTTCTCAAATCATCGGTATCTTCTTTAAAGGCAGCACCGATCAACAATACTGAATTCATATTTTCATTGATGAGTATTGATGTTAATTTATCTACTGTCCATTTAGTTTGAATATCATTTGATTCAATTATATTTGAGATTAAAGGTAGCATAACTTCACCTTCTTTATAGAAATTGTTGACTTCAATCAAATCCTTTGGAAAACAAGAACCTCCCCAAGCTGGAGATGGTCTAAAGTAATGCGAACCGATTCTTGAATCTAACCCAACCCCCTTAAGAACGTCTTCCTGATTACCATTAGAATAATCAATTAACCTTGCTGCTTCATTCACAAACGAAAGCCTTAAAGGTAGATATGTATTTGCTAAATATTTAATAAGCTGTGAACTAATCGGATCAGTCTCTATAAGTTCTGCTTCAAAGCCTTTGTATAGTTCTCTTAGAACTGAAAGTTTTTCAGGATCATTCCCCCCTATTACAATTCTGTCTGGTTGAAAAAAGTCTTCAATAGCTGTGCCTTCTCTGAGGAATTCAGGATTAAATGTAATTTCGTTTTTATCCATCCCTACCTTATTACACACTTTCTCAATTTCATAAGGAGGAATAGTTGATTTTACAGTAACAACTAATTTTGGGTTGTTGAGGTTGTTTATCTCTGTAATTGCAGATTCAAGAAATGTTGTATCAACAGAATTGGTCTCAAGATTATTTGGGGTTTGTACACAGATAAAAGCCACATCTGTATCTTCCCAGTCGATTTCTTCATATAAAGATGTGAAAGACATTCTTGAAAAGGTTTCATTATCCTGAAAATGCTCTTCAAGACCAGGTTCATAGAATGGGACTTGTTTGTCTTTAAGTTTTGAAACTTTATTTTCATCTAAATCAACAAAGCTTACACTGTTACCAAGACTTGCAAAGCCAACCCCTGTAACTAAGCCTACATAACCTGTTCCTATGACGACTAAATTCATATTATGCAATGTTAACAAATTTAAGACTTAAAATGATGTTAATGATAACTTATTTGTCACATTGGGATTGGATTTTATACAAATCTAGAAAAGATTTGGTTAAGTATATACAATCAGAAGAAATCCATGCAATGTGTCCAAATGGTGTTTACAGGGAGGAAATAGAATCATTCTACAAAAGTGTGTCGTCATGGGAAATAAACAGAAATAAAATATTGGATATTAAAGCATTATTCTCACTAAGAAGTCATTTAAAAAATGTAGATAGTAAATTTCATTGCTTTACATTAAAAACTGGGATACTTTTCTGTTTAGCTAACCTCTTTCTGAAAAATAAAAATAAAGCAGTGCTGTCAATCACAGGACTTGGTTTTTTATTTAGCAGAAGCTCAAAAGCAAAATTATTAAGACACCTATTAAAACCTTTTATAAGTTACCTCTTCAATAATTCCTTCAACATAATTATATTTCAAAATACTTCAGACAAAGATATATTTCTTAATTTTTCTAACTTCACAAATATGACAGAAGTAATACCTAGTTCAGGGATTGAAAGTGTCAATTTTAAGATAAAAGATTCATCATCAAGTCGCCCGGCAAAAAAGAAGGTCATCCTTGTTTCAAGACTTTTATACGATAAAGGAATTATGGATTACCTGAGTATTGTTAATCAAGTCAACATGGTAAACATTGAATTTTACCTAGCTGGTGAGCGTGACACAGGTAATCCCCAAAATATTTCTGACAAGGACATGGAAATAATTCTAAATGAAGAAAAACTAAATTATATAGGGAAGATTGATATAGAAAATCAGCTTTCTGAATTTGATATATCGCTTGTAATGTCATCGCATGAAGGGTTTTCTAGAATACTTCTTGAATCTTTATACGTTGGTCTCCATTGCATAGCCTATAAGATTCAAGGCACTGAAGTGATGAAAGAATTTAATAATCTTGAATTAATTGAATTGAATCAAATTGATAAATTTGTGGAGGCTATTGAGAAATATAATGAAATAATTGATAATTCAAAAAATAGACAATTAATTGATGAGTTTTATACCTCTAAAGTTATAGCTTCACACTTTGAGAAAATATATCAAAAATTGGATGTATTAAATTGATTCAGTTTCAACTTTCAGTAACTGCTGCAGCACTATTAGCTATTACAATGTCAGCTTTACTAAATATGATTTTTATGAATTCTACAAAAAATTTCAAGAAAAAGAATAATAAAATTGAGAAAAGGTTGAGCCATAAAAACATATCTCCTTTTGGAGGAATAGCAACCTCGATTGCTTTTTTTATAACAACCTTTTTCCTAGGTAGAGCTGACCAAGATTTTGTAATAATTGGAATATGCGCAGTTATAATTTCAATAATTGGATTACTTGATGACATATTTAATCTGGACTGGAAAACCAAAATTACAGGACAAATAATTATCATCCTCTACCCTCTTTTTAAACTTGATGCATTTATAAATATTGAGGCTTTCCTAAAAGTAGATCTTCAGAATTATCTAAATTTACTTTTTTCACTTTTATGGGTACTGTTAATTATCAACTCTATAAATTTTATAGATAACATGGATGGTCTAACAGTTGTTGTCTCTGGAAGTATCTGTTTGCAAATTGCATTTTTGGCTAATTATTCAAATATATATAAAGTTACAGATATATCATTACTGCTGTTGGCGTCACTACTAGGATTCTTTATATACAACTATCCTCCAGCAAAGTTATATTTTGGAGACTCGGGAACTCTATTTGTTGGATACGTACTTGGATTTATTTCTATTATTTTTGATTGGACACCAATAGTAGATGTCGTATTAGTTTCTCCTTTAAGCCCAATTTTATTTATATTTACAGTTCCAATACTAGACTTTCTAATAGTTACTTCAGATAGAGTTAGTAATAATAAATCACCAACAATCGGAGGAACCGACCATATTTCACACAGACTATTGAATCTAGGCTATTCGGAAAGAAAGGTATTATTAAGTTTTCTCTTCTTGAGTTTCTTTTCTTATCTATTTTTGATTGGAACTATATTCTTTAATGGAGTAATGAGTTACATTTTCGCCATCGGATATTTAGTATTTTTTGTTTACAATTTTTCTAAATATAAAAAAATGAAACCATTAGGTTAACTTTTTTTCTAATTCTATGATTCTATCTGGTGTTCCTGCATCAATCCACCATCCTTCTATGGTTACATTTTTACATTTTCCATCTTTTATGTACAAATTGTTTAAATCTGTTACTTCATACTCACCACGAGCAGAAGGTTGTAAAGTCGTAATTTTTTCCATAACAGTATCGTCATAGATATAAACACCGACAACTGCTTGATTAGATTTTGGTTTATCAGGCTTTTCTTCAATTGAAATAACATTATTGTTAGAATCTAATTCGGCTACTCCGAATTCTTCAGGATTTTCAACTTTGTAAGAAAATATATGGGCCCCTTTATTTATACCAATATTTTCTAAATTTAAATTTGTTGCAGGACTGAATTCAAAGAAATTATCTCCTAAAATAAAAAAAACTGTATCTCCAGGATAGATGTATTCTTTAGCACACATTAATGCATGGGAAATACCTTTTTGTTCATGTTGTATAGAATAACTTATATTTTTTTCAGGGAAATAAGAACTAATAACATCTTTTATCAATTTATCAAAAGAAGGATTAGTAATTATGATAAATTCACTTAACCCCCAATTTAAAAGTTGTTCAATTTGACGAATAATCATGGGAGATCCATCAACCTCTAAAAGAATTTTAGTTGAGTCATTTCCTCTAAAGCCCTGGAGGCGAGTACCTAGACCTCCAGCAGCTATTACTGTTTTAATTTTATTCACAAAAGTTATTATAGAGTTATACTTAGTTTTTGGTTTACCATGAAAGCATTAAATAATTACACATACTTGTTTATAGGACTACTGGTAACAGCAGTTCTGGTAGTTTTTGCGATTGTTCCAAGATTTGAAAAACAAGCATTCGATCCAGAGAGAATAGAAAATATATCAGAAGGTCTTACTCCTACTACAAGTCTATATGATAAAGAGAATAACGAGGAAAATGAAACTCAACCTCCGAAACCTGACATAATTCAAATCGAGAAATCAGAGATTGAAAAATTACTCATCAACAACAATGCTAAAAGTGACATAGAAGGATACAAATCTTATCTTTTGATTGGCAGTGATGAAAGAGATGAAAATTCTTCTGAATCAAGAGGTTTTGTTGAAGGTCAAAGAGCAGATGTTATCATAATAGGTCTTATTGATGAAACTGAAAACAACCACTATCTTCTGTCTATCCCTAGAGACACATTGATACTTAACTCATGTACAGAAAATCTTGAGAGGATAAATGGAGCTTATTCAGAGAATAAATGCGGGAACAATGCTGAAAACCTTGCAGCTGCACTAAACAACTTAACAGGCATTAGAATAGATCATTTTGCAAGTTTTAACTTTGAGGGTTTCGAGGATATTATTAACTCTTTTAATGGAATTGAGATCTGCGTAGATATTACACAAAAAGAAGGGTACTCTTTCGAATTGCAAAAAGGGTGTCAAGTAGTAAATGGATCCACAGCCTTAAATTGGATCGTATCCAGAAATACTGAAATATTAGTTGGTGAAAAAATAATAAATGAAGAAGGTGAAGATGCATCAGAATGGAAAAAAATGGATGGCGTCAGTGACTTATCAAGAAACGAGCGACAGCAGTATGTTATATTACAACTACTAAAAAGACTAAATGACTTTGAATCACTTACAGACTTAAATAGTTTTATTAATGCCCTAGAGGATTCATTTATCATTGATGAAAATCTTACTTTGAGCTCGGCTATAAATACTCTGTGGAACTTTAGAAATATAGACTTTAGTAGTATTAATAGAGTTGCAATACCAACTTCACCATATGAACTTGAAGATGGAAGACAAATATTGATAATTTCGGAAAACTTTTCGACTTACGCCAAACGAATTGGATTAATTAATTCATAATCTTTTTAAGAATAAATAGCTAGGAATTATCCAAAAATAAATTGCTATATCTGGTGAGTATATTAAATCATTAGTAAGATTTTGAGTTAATAAAGCTATTAAGAGAGCAATTAAAAAATGATTTTTGTAATTTACATTTTTGACAACTATAAACAATATGCTTAACACGATAAGCACTACAGGAAATAGACCATATTCGACTGCCATTGTCAAGAATCCGTTATGTGAAGTAGTTATTTCATCATATTGGGAAAGTGAAAAGTCTGAAATAATTGAATCAAACTGACCATTATTAGTAACTAATCTTCCGGACCTAAGACTTTGACCTCCAAGATAATTCGAGTACCCAGAAATAATATCTTCCACCCAAAAGAAATACATTCTTCCATCTATAATTGACCACTTCCATGACTGGTTGTTAATATTATTTGAAGTAGTAATAATTGAACTTTGGCTAAATATTGTTTCATTTCCTTTGGGTATATTATTCAGTTTAAGTTGTATTACTACTTCAAAGTCTTGTTGAGATATATCATCTTCATTTGGGATTGCAACCCAATAACTTCTTGGCCTTTTTAATTTAAGACCATCCTCTGTGTAAACTAACCTTCCGTCATTTCTATTGTCGTAAAATTCTCTGGTAGTGGGTAGGTATACAAAGTAATCTATATCTCTATTTTCTTCAATAAATTGGTAACTGTATTTGTTGTCTGAAAAACTTATATTTACTTGTTTAATAAAACCATCAAGATATGAGTCTCCTGGAGATTGTCCATCTCCCCAACCACCTACTTCAAAAAAAGAATCATTCTTTATTAGTTCAATAACTGACCCATCAGTATGTTCAGATCCAATCTGTGACCAAGTAATAGCATTTTGGGAGTGATAGAAAGAAACTACAGACCTTGGTAATACACCATCTTTGTAGTCAAATTTTAACTTCAAATATCCTTCAGCTGGTTCATTTTCATTTTGTGTTGTTTTCTTAGTATGGTTATTCTTATCATTTTCTGAATATACTATATTGAATTTTTCTAAGACTTCATCATCGTCAAGTCCTAGTAAATAATCCTTGTAGACCTCTTTAATATAATGACCCCCACCACTCCCCTCAAAGAGCTCTAGATTATCTATGGCAAGATTGTTTAGAAAGCTTCTATTTGATTGTTTTAGGAAAATTGAAGGAAATATGAAAATTACGATAACCGAAAAAAGTATTGAAATAATTAAAAAATAAATTTTAAATTTGACTGATAAAGATCTTGTATGTATTAAAAGTAAAAGAAGGCCAGCATATAATGCCAAATATGAACCCCTGGAATATGTAATGTAGAGATTGAAAATAGAAATAATAAGTAATGCAGTATTTTGTTTGTCTGAAAGTAAGTATTTAAAAATATTATTAGAACTTGAAGCTTTATATACACACAGTAGAACATACAGAGTACAAATCACTCCAATAACATTTGGACCACCACCTTGAAATCCTCCTAGTCTTCCTGATGTGAATGGATTAGTACTACCAGAATTATTTAGTATCCACCCATCGATAGCTCCAGGAAGCTGGACTTGAAATAGTATAACTAAAAAATTTGCAATCATGACATATGAGAGTGGTTCGAAAACTGTAATTAAGTTTTCCTTATTTTCTCTAATTATATCAACACAAAGATAGCTGAAAATGAAATAGAAATAGAATCTTAAATTTGTTTGATTAAATATTTCAGAATTCTGAGTAAATATATTTGAGTATAAGATAAATGAGAATATGGATGATAAAAATACTTTGTCAATTTTTGAAATAGGATTGTAATTATTTATTTTTTTATAAAATAGAACTAAAAAAAGAACGGCTAATGGCAGGTCTTCAAAGTTCAATCCTAAAATATTCAATCCGTAATTTGAGGGAATTAATAATGTTGATGCAAATACTAATCCAATTGTTCCAGCATTTATATTTTGAGTATTCATAAATGTTTTCAAGTGGGCCCGGCAGGACTCGAACCTGCGACCGACGGATTATGAGTCCGTTGCTCTAACCAACTGAGCTACAGGCCCTTAAATTAACCTATGACAGATTGCAGTTTAAGTGC
>Ga0213861_10001576_pt1 | contig 20043 bp, 21 predicted proteins | sample PICome_4_FD_160110 | JGI IMG/M metagenome (GOLD analysis project Ga0213861, IMG submission 160110) | Coastal seawater microbial communities near Pivers Island, North Carolina, United States - PICO131 | ecosystem: Environmental > Aquatic > Marine > Coastal | place: USA: North Carolina... | reverse complement strand
TAAAAGTATTTATTATCTTCTTCTGGAATCTTAAAACCAAAATAGGGAGCATCTCTTGATATATCCCATTGCTGAAGGTCGTCGTTAACCCATTCACTTAGTTTATTAGTAATAGGTTTCTGAAGGTCAGCTGTAGCCAAAAATTCTTTCAAAGTGTCTAATTTTTTTGGTAAATCAAAAAATATATGCTCACTCTCTTTATTTATAGGTTTTGTTCCTGATATTGCTGATACTGGATTTTTAAGCTCACTAACATCGTATGTAGCTCCACATTTAGTGCACCCATCCCCATATTGATCAGTAGCTCCACATTTGGGACAAGTACCTTTAACGAATCTATCAGACAGAAACATAGACTCTGATTCATCGTATAGTTGATTAATAGTTCTTCTGGTAATCAAATCGTTCTCTTTAGCTTTTAAGTATATTTGTTCAGAGTATTTTTTATTCTCATCTGAGTGAGTTGTGTGATAATTTGTAAAATTAATATCATAAAGTTTGTAGGTTTCTTCATGATCTCTTTGAACCTCTTTTATTAAGTCCTCTGGAGATTTACCTAGCTCTTTGGCTTTCAACATAACAGGTGTGCCGTGAGTATCATCTGCACAGAAAAACAAACATTCATTACCAGATTTATTTTGAAATCTTGACCATATATCAGTTTGGACTGCTTCTAAAATATGACCAAGATGAAGCGAAGCATTTGCATAAGGCAATGCTTGTGTCACTATAATTTTTCTTGCGTTATCTGTAGTTGAGCTCATATATAACCTGTATTATATGTGAAAAAACATTTCATATGGCTATAAAGAAAATAATCGCTATCGCCTCTGCCAAAGGAGGGGTTGGTAAAAGCTCAGTAACTGCATCACTTGCAATTGAAAAAGCAAATAACTGTAAAGTAGCTGTTCTCGATGCTGATATATATGGCCCTAATCAACATCTACTATTTGATATAGAGCACAAAAAACCAGAAATTATTACTATTGGAGATAAAAAGTACTTTAAACCAATAATTTCTCACAATGTAAAAGTTAATTCAATGGGTTTAATTTTAGACTCAGATAAAGCTGCATTATGGAGAGGTCCAATGCTAAGTGGCGCAATTAAACAATTAATTCATTCAACAGAATGGGGTGATTTAGATTATCTATTTATAGATATGCCTCCAGGTACTGGAGATCCTTATTTAACTATTAATAGTGAAATCAAACCAGATCACTCTATTTTGATAACAACTCCTAATAAATTAGCTGAACATGATCTAGTAAAATCAATTGAAGTTTTTAAGAAGTTAGATATTAATATTTTAGGTTATATAGAAAACAATATTTCAAATCAAAAAATCTCTTATGAATTTAAGCTTCTTAATAATCTGAATTTAAAAAAATTAGCCTCTATTGATTTTAGTGACGAAATATATGAATTTAATCCAAAAAAAATACATAATTCTATTAAAGATTTATCTTCACTTATCTAATCAGAAGTATAATTAAGGTATGTTGCGCGTCATATTAGTCTCATTACTAAGTATTTCCTCTATTTGTGCAGAGGATATTAATGATCCTTTTGAAGAAATTAACAGAGTTACTTTTGAATTCAATGAATCACTAGACAAAAACTTTTTAAAACCTATTGCATTAACATATTCAAAAACACCAAAACCCATCAAAAAAGGAATCACAAATTTTTTTGATAACCTAGAGGAAATCGAAACTACTGTTAATCAAGTTCTTCAAGGTAAGCCAAAATTAGCAATTAATGATTTTTCACGATTTGTAATTAATTCAACTATTGGTATTGGAGGACTCTTTGATGTTGCAACTAGAATTGGACTAAAAAGACATGAAGAAGACTTTGATCAAACTCTTGCTTTGTGGGGTGTACCATCAGGTCCTTACTTAATGCTGCCTGCTCTTGGTCCGTCAAGTTTAAGAGATACGCTAACAAGACCCTTCTCATCATTTCTTTCAGTTACGTTTCATATGACTGAGTCAGATGTAAACTTGGCACTTAAAGGAGTAGATGCGCTAGAAACAAGAGAAAGACTCTTAGAAATTGAATCACTAATTTATGGTGATAGATATAATTTTGTAAAAGACTCTTATATCCAGTATTTAAATTTTGAAATTAATGATGGAGTAGACGTTGAAGATGAGTTCTTAGATGATATGGATGATTTTTTAATAGAATAATAAATCTTCGAGCTCTTGTCTGTGTGGTTTGATAGACTCTTTTTTTATTACTTCTAAAATCTTGATTCTAAATGTTTTAGCAAATTTATCACCTCTTGATAATCCAAAGAGATGCTTCATCATTCTAGATAAGTCATGTCCTTGATCAAGCTTTTCTTCTACATAATCCAAATATTTATTTAGTATTATTTTTTTTGATTTAGTATCTTCTGGTTCGCCATAAATCTGACTATCTATATCTTTAATTAGAAATGGATTTTCATATGCAGCTCTTCCAATCATTACTCCATCGACCTGTTTTAAATGTTCATGACAATCATCAATAGTCTTTATACCTCCATTGATAACAATATCTAATTCAGGGAAATCTCTTTTCAGCCTATAAACGTATTCATATTTTAATGGTGGTATATGCCTATTTTGTCTTGGGCTTAGACCTTTCAAGATACCATTTCTAGCATGAATAATAAAATGATTGATCCCAGAATTTTTAACTATCTCAACAAAATTATATAAAAATTCATAGTCCTCATGATCATCAATTCCAAGTCTACATTTTATTGATACGGGCAAAGAAACATTTTTTTGCATCGCACTTAAACATTCCGCCACATGATGTGGCTCAAGCATCAAACATGCACCAAATCTGCCTTTTTGCACTCTATCAGAGGGACAGCCAACATTTAGATTTATTTCATCATAACCATAATCTTCAGCAATTTTTGATGACTCAACAAGATCTTTAATATCAGATCCACCTAGCTGAATCGCCACAGGGTGCTCTTCTTTGTTAAATTCTAATTGGTGAAAACATTTGCCATATAAAATAGCTCCGGTTGTTACCATTTCTGTATAAAGGAAAACTTTTTTTGAAATTAATCTAAGTAAATATCTATCATGCATATCTGTATATTGCATCATCGGAGCAATTGACGCTTTATGCGAGTCCGAATAAGACATTTTTATAAGAAATAAATTATAGAAATAAAACCTACTATTGAAAGCACTATTGTATAGGGCAGGGCCATTAAAACCATTCTCATATAGGATAGATTTATTAATGGAGCCAATGATGATGTTAATAAGAATAAGAAAGCAGCTTGACCGTTGGGTGTAGCTATACTTGGTATATTTGTACCCGTGTTAATTGAAACAGCTAAAAGATCAAATTGATCTCTAGTAATAACACCATTATCAAAAGCAGCTTTTACTTCATTAATATAAATGGTTGCTACAAAAACATTATCACTTATTGCTGATAGAAAACCATTAGCAACAAAAAATAGAGGCGGTTGAACCTCTGGTGGTTGAGAAAGAACATAGGTTATAACGGGCAAGAATAGTTGTTGGTCATTAATCACGCTGACTATTGCAAAGAATACTGCTAAAAGAGCTGTAAAAGGAAGTGCTTCATGGAATGCCTCTCCTAAGTTATGTTCTTCAGTGATGCCTTTAAATGCTGTTAAAAGAATTATTACAGCCAAACCAATTAACCCAACTGCAGCAACATGAAATGCAAGCGCTAGCACTAAGAAAAGGGCAACACACATTTCAATAAAGAGTTCTGTTTTTTGCTCTAAAGTAGTATTTTCTCTTTCGTATGTATCAAAATCATTAAAGACATTTCTAACACTTTCTGGGAGCTGGCTTCCAAAACCTGCTAGTGAATATCTTTCTATGCAATAACATGTCAACAAACCCGCTGCAAAAACTGGCATTGTAACTGGAGCCATTCTTAGGAAAAACTCTATAAACTCCCACCCTGCAACTTTTGCTATTAGTAGGTTTTGTGGTTCACCCACTATAGTACAAACACCACCTAAAGCAGTTCCAACTGCCCCATGCATGACTAAATCTCTTAAGAAAGCTTTAAATTTTTCTAAATCGTCTAAGCTTACAGAGCTCAGTGAAGAGTTATCATTGTAGTTATGGGATATATCTCCAAAATCTTTCCCAGATGAAACCGTATGGTAGATTCTATAAAAACCTATAGTTACTCCTATTAAAACCGCAGTAACAGTTAGCGCATCTAAAAAGGCAGATAAAACTGCTGCAGAGAAGCAAAACATTAATGATAGATATATTTTTGAATCAACCTTTAGCAATAGTTTGGTAAATATTGCTAGCATTAAATTTTTCATAAAATAGATACCAGCAACCATAAATACCAACAATAAAATTACTTCAAGGTTATGCTCTATTTCATAATATATTGCCTTAGTAGAGGTAAGACCCAATACAATAGCTTGAATTGCTAATAGACCTCCCGGTTGAAGAGGGTAGCATTTTAGAGCCAAAGCAAGGGTAAATATAAATTCAAGTAAGAACATCCAGCCAACAATAAAATTACCATTCATTCCTAATGAATTTAATACCAATAAAGCTATTGGATTAATTACTAAGAAAGTTACAATGGTTTTCTTATACCATATTGGTGAATTACCTAGAAATAGATTTTGTATTACGCTGATCATAAATAAGTTTAATTAATAAGTTATATGCATTTTAAAAGATTTTTTAACATTAAACCCGAAAATACTAATCTATTTATTATCTTTAATAATAACAAAGTTATTTTTGATTTAAATGATAAAACATTCCTTCTAAATTCATCTTTTTTAAATTTTACCAATTATAACTTCAAAAAAATTGGTATTGCAGAAGATGGTGGTGTAAATATTTATGCTGCTGATATCTCCGATCAATTATTTAACCTGGCAGAACAGGGCTATAAGTCACTTATTGAATATGATCAGAGACATTTGATGTCAACCTTGGATGAAAATGAGATGAATCTTCTTGGAAGAGCTTATCAGTTATTATATTGGATTAAGAGTAATAAGCATTGTGGTTATTGTGGGTTAGAAAAAAAGTTTGATGAAAAAGAGGAAGCTATGTTTTGCTCATGCAACAGTATAATGACTTACCCAACTATTTCTCCGTGTGTTCTTGCTTTAATAAAAAAAGATAATCAGATTCTTCTTGCAAGAAATGCACTTTTTCCTCAAGGTTTGTATAGCGCTTTGGCAGGTTTTATTGAAGTGTCTGAGACTGCTGAAGAGACAGTTGAGCGAGAGGTATATGAAGAGGTTAGTTTAAAGGTTAAAAATATTAAATATTTTGGAAGTCAATCATGGCCATTTCCAAGCCAGCTTATGCTTGCTTATACCTGCGAATATGATTCAGGTGCTATAGAAGTAGATGGTCAAGAAATAGTTGAAGCTGATTGGTTTGACTTGGACAACCTTCCAAATACACCACCAAACTCAACCTTATCAGGAAGATTAATTAACTCTTGTACCTTGGATCATTAGCAGCCCTTGTTGGTATTTCTTTCTTAACCTTTGGCTCTTTTACAATTTCTTTAATAGCAGGCTCTTTTTTTATAGGCGGAACTTTCTTTTCAACTTTTTTTGAATCAGATTTAGGCTTAGTATTTTTTGAAATTTCTTTTTTAGGACTTTGATTTTTTACTTCACTTTTATTAGCATTTTTCTTTACATTATCATGCATGCTACTTGTTTTTGTTTCCAATGATTGTTTTTTATTATCCTGAAGTGGTTTTTTATTTTGTACAGGTTTTTTATTCTGAGCAGGTTTTTTATTCTGAGCAGGTTTTTTATTTTGGTTTGTATTTTTTTTAGCAGTATTTCTATTTTGATTTTGCTGAGGGTTGTTGTTTCTAGGCTTCCTTTTTCTGTTTTGGTTATTTTTTCTAGGTTTCGCCTTAGGCTTCTCCTCTTTGTCTATGCCAGCAATGCTTTTAATCCAGCCGACTAATCCTTCTTTTTTCTTTTTAGGCATTTTAGGAGGCTTGATTCCATCAACCAGTGGCTTCATAGCCTTGGATTGGTTTTTATCATCTCTCCAGCTAGTATCTGGCTCTGGGCTATTAGGTGTTAGGTTGTATGAATCAACAGGTTTAATATCTGAAGCCTTAACTCTAACAACTTTATAATATGGCCTTGATTTATAAGGGTCTGCAATAACAAGAACTCTAATGTTATTTGTTTTTTCTATATTAATGATATCGTTTCTTTTTTCATTTAAAAGATAACTTGCAACATCTGCAGGGACGTAGACCTGTATTTCACCAGTATTATCTTTAGCCGAATCCTCACCAATAATTCTTAGAATTGACTGACCTAATGATCTTGGTCCTCGAACAAGCACATGTTCGATATCATATGATTCATTTAGTGAAGGTCTTAATCTTTGTCTTGAAACTTCAAGTAAACCGAACTTTGATATGCCTGAAATTTGAACTCTTGCTCTATCTGAATACACAGCTTTCCTGAATGCAGCTTCGACCTTTTCTTGATGTCCCGTATCTAACATATCAATAAAGTCAATTACAACTAATCCACCAACATCCCTAAGCCTAAGCTGTCTTGCAACCTCTTTAGCAGCCTCAAGATTTGTTTTATAAGCAGTATCTTCTATATCTTTGCCTTTAGTAGAACGAGCAGAGTTAACGTCAACAGCAGTCATGGCCTCAGTAGGATCTATAACAATAGAACCACCAGAAGTCAGTGAGATTTCTCGTTGAAAGGCTAGCTCAATCTGTGACTCTATTTGATATCTATTAAAGAGTGGTATCTCTTCTTGATAAAGCATGACTTTATCCGAATGATCAGGTAAAACTGCATCTATAAATTCTTTAGCTTCCTCGTAAGTGTCCTTATCATCAATAAGAATTTCTTCGATATCATCTTTAAAGTAATCTTTTACAACTCTAACAATTAACTTGTCATCTCTATAAATGAGGGCTGGACTTTTTGCGTTTGGTATATTGTTATTAATTTCGTCCCATAGTGCTAATAAATATGCTAAATCTAGGCTAAGTTCTTCAGAAGTTCTTCCAAGACCATTAGTTCTAACTATCGCACTCATATTGTCTGGAATATTTAGAGAGTCTAATGCTTCTTTGATTTGGTCTCTTTCTTCTCCACTAATTCTCCTGGATATACCACCAGATCTAGACGAATTAGGAATTAAAACAATAAAACGTCCCGCAAGTCCTATTTGTGTCGTCAGAGCCGCTCCTTTAGTTCCTCTTTCTTCTTTTGTAACCTGAACGATTATTTCTTGACCTTCTTTTAGTGTACATTCGCTTTTGCCATTTGAATTTTTCTTATAAAAATCACTAGATAGATCTTTTAATGGCAAGAAACCATGTCTTTCTGAACCAAAATTTACAAATGCTGCATCAAGACTTGATTCAACCCTAGATACTGTAGCTTTAAAAATACTACCTTTTAGAAGTACTTTGTCTGGTGATTCGGTATCAAAATCATAAAGCTTTGCACCATCAACTAGAGCAACGCGCAATTCATCGCCAAATGATGAATTAATTAATATTCTCTTCATATTATTCTCCCTAAATATAGGAAGATAATGCAGCAGTGTGCTTGATTAAGCTTCTATCAGTAAGTCTTACTATCTGTTGCTTACGTGATTAACTCGGTTAGGAGTTGCATTTAAACTGTTGTATATATCTTTCTTTTAATTAAAAATTGACTAATTTAAGTAGTCATTTACTCGTATATCCTATAGATTTGTTCCATGCCTGTCAAAATATTAGAAGTTAACGATGATAATGATGGAAGAAGATTAGACAATTACTTGATGTCTATCTATAAAGAAATTCCTAAATCTAAAATATATAGCATTATTAGAAAGGGTGAAGTTAGGGTTAATTCCGGAAGAGTTAAGCCTAACACTAAGATCTCTTCTGGTGATTTAGTAAGAATCCCCCCATACCTAAATGAAGATAGAAATGGCCCTAAACATAAAGTTAACATAAGCTTAAAAACTTTAATAACTGACAATATTATATTCGAAGATAATAATTTTATTATCATCAACAAACCTTATGGCATAGCTGTTCATGGGGGTACAAAGAACAATATCGGAATTATAGACGTTGTAAGATCAATATATGATAATTCTATTGATTTATGCCATCGAATAGATAAGGAAACATCTGGATGTCTTGTGCTATCTAAAAACAAGAAATCAAATAAATGGTTTAATAAATTACTTCTGGATAAAAAAATAAAGAAAAAATATATAGCAATTCTTAAGGGCCATTTAAATAGCAATAAAGAAATTAAATCTTTAATTAATAAGTCTGAGACATCTAATAAAAAATCTTTTATTTCAGATGATGGCAAAGAGTCTGTATCTATATTTATACCAAAATTAAAATTAAACTCTTCTTGTCTAGTAGAAATTGAAATTTTTACCGGCAGAACACATCAGATTAGAGTTCAAAGCAATCATATTGGCCATCCAGTGTTAAATGATAATAAGTATGGGGATATAGAGTTTAATAATCAAATAGCTCCTAAAAATATAAAAAGAATGGCACTTCACTCAATGCTAATAGAATTTTATGATATGGAAAATAAACTAATATCAATTAAAGCAGAATTAGATGATTCATTTCTAAATCTCATAGAAGGATTAAAGTAAGTTTTTCTACCATTCATAGTATAATTTTGATAGGATACATTTTTTTTAAGGGTAAGTATGGCAGTTCAAAAAAGTAAAGTAACACGATCAAGAAGAGGTCAAAGAAGATCTCATGATTCACTAAATGCATCAACACTATCAATTGATCCTGTATCTGGTGAAAAACATGCTCGTCATCAAATGACTAAGGATGGATTCTACAAAGGCAGACTTGTAAAAGATTTAAGAAAAGTTGAGAAAGAAGAGGCTGAAGATACAACAGTCTAACTAATGCCTAGGCATATAAGTTTAATTTTTCCAGGTCAGGGATCCCAGTCATTGGGGATGCTTAATCCATTTAACGATGAATTAAATAACATTTTAGATATAACCAGTAATATCCTTGATATTAATATCGTAGATTGCATCACTAATGGTCCAGAAGAGATTTTAAATAAAACATCAATCACCCAACCCGCTATTCTAATAACTTCTTATCTTTACTATCAAAAATTTATTACTGATACTGGATTAGTCCCTGATTTATTTGCCGGGCATTCACTTGGAGAGTATTCAGCATTATTGGCATCTAATTCCATAGATCTATCGACAGCTGTATCTTTAGTTCATAAAAGGGGTGTTTTTATGGAGAATGCAAAGCCTGGATCTATGTTTGCCATATTAAATCTAGACCTTATTTCAATTCAAAATATTTGCAAAGAAGTTGAAGAAGCAACTGGAAAAATAGTTAGCGCCGCAAATATCAACTCTCAAAACCAGATCGTGGTAGCAGGGGATAGCGATTCTACAATACTGGTGGCTGAAAAGTGTAAAGAGGCAGGTGCAAAAAGATGTATTCAACTTAAAGTAAGCGTTGCCTCTCATTGCGCCTTGATGAAAGATGCCGCTGATCAATTAGAGGGAGAACTAAACAATATTTCAATTACTGAGCCAGATATTCCAATCCTTCATAATTTTGATGCTTCACCTTCAATTGATTCATTAGAAATTAAATCAAAATTAAAGAACCAGCTATTTAAACCAGTCCAATGGGTCGATACTATGAATCATATTAAGAGTTATGATGGAATTGTGATTGAATGTGGACCAGGTAAAGTACTCACAGGTCTTGCAAAAACAAATGGATTAAATAATATATTATCAATGGTGTCTCCAACATTTAATGATGAGTTACAACAATTATTATGAGTGAAGAAGTAGTATTTATATCTGGAGCCTCTCGTGGAATAGGAACTGCTATTGCAGAACATTTTGCAAATAAAGGCCATAAAGTTATTGGAACATCAAGAAGTAATTTTACATTTGATTCAGATAACTCAAATTTAATTCCGTTGTCCTTAGATATCACAAACAGGGACTCTGTTAATGAGTGTATGAATTATCTAAAAGAAAATAATTTAACACCATCAATTTTAATAAATAATGCTGGCATTACTTCTGATCAATTATTTTTAAGAATGAAAGACGAAGATTGGGATAATGTTATCGCTACTAATTTAACTGGCACCTTCAATCTAACAAAAGCTCTAATTAAAGGTATGATTAAAAATAGATATGGAAGGATTATAAATATCTCATCAGTTTCAGGTTTAATGGGAAACCCAGGTCAGGTTAATTATTCATCAGCCAAAGCAGGGCTTAGCGGCTTTACTAAATCTTTAGCAAAAGAGGTTGGCTCCAGAGGAATCACTGTAAATTCAATAGCTCCAGGCTTTATTGAGACGGATATGACATCATATCTCGATGAAAATGCTAAGGAAAAATTAACACAAGATATTCCTTTAAAAAGACTCGGTTCTGTTAATGATATAGCTGAACTTGCTATCTTTTTAGCAAGTGATGAATCTTCATACATTACAGGTCAGACCATTTCTGTTGATGGCGGCTTATTCATGTATTAAAAACCTTCCTTTAAATAAATGTGCATCTTTTTATGAATAGATGTAAAATGCTGTTTTTTACTTTGGAGTAAGTATGAGTATTGAAGATAGAGTTAAAAAAATCGTTAGTGATCAGCTTGGAAAATCTGTTGATGAAATTCAGAGTGATTCATCATTTGTAGATGATCTTGGAGCTGATTCTCTAGATACGGTTGAATTAGTTATGGCTTTAGAAGAAGAATTTGATCTAGAAATTGCAGACGAAGATGCTGAAAAAATTTCAACTGTTAATGAAGCAGTGGATTATATTAATTCAAATTCATAAAAAGTATATTTAATATAGATACTCTTAAACTGTATTCAATAACAGTTTTTATTCAGAATTATTTTAACGAGATTCCGTAGTAATATGGAATCTCGTTTTTTTATGATAAACATATAAATGTTAATACTTAGAAACATATTTATAATATTAATTTTTATTGTCTCATTTGTAGGTCCCTACAAAGCTTTCTTTAATTCAGAACACTCTGAATCTTTTGTAGAAATTATGCCAGGCGATAGCATGTATGCTGTAATTTCAAAATTAACTCCTGACAGTTTACTTAATAAATTATTTTTTAAAATTTATGCAAATAAAAATAATATCAATTCTTTTCAAGTCGGTGAATACAATATCTCAAAAATGAACATTGCAACTGCAATAAATGCTTTCAATAAAGGTAACACCTTCACTCGCTTCATTACAATCAATGAGGGAATGAATATATTTGATCTTAATAAAATTATAGATAAGAGTTATCTCATAAATGATTGTTTAAATTTAAGTTGCTTAACAAATAGTTATCCTTTTAATGAAGGCATTCTATACCCAGATACTTATTTTTATAAAAAGGGCATGAAAGCATCGAATATTCTTAAAGCTAGTCATAAAAGCCTTGATTTAAAACTAACAGAATTATGGAAAAAAAAACCTGAATCAAATTTATTAAAAAATAAATATGAGGCTTTAATATTAGCTTCTATTATTGAAAAAGAAGCTGGTAATCATTTTGAAAAAAAAGACATAGCAAGTGTTTTTTTAAAAAGAATTACTCTTGGTATGAAACTTCAAGCAGACCCAACGATTATTTATGGTTTATTACCAGATTTCGATGGAGATATTAAAAAATCTGATATTCTTGATAAAAATAATAGATACAATACCTATATGATTAAAGGCTTGCCCCCAACACCAATTTCTATAGTTTCAATCTCATCACTTGAAGCAGCTATCACAAGCTTTCCTGGAGATTATTTATTTTTTGTAGCTGATTCACCAACCTCTCATTATTTTTCTAAAACATATAAAGAACATAAGCAAATGATTAGTAAGATAGGTCTAGATAAATGAAGATAATTAGTTTTGAAGGTATAGAGGGTGTTGGCAAATCAACTCAAATAAAAATGCTTGATGAACATCTAAAATCAAAAGGTCTTTCAACTGAAATATTAAGAGAACCTGGATCAACAGTTATTGGTGAAAAAATACGTGATATTCTTTTAAATTCTGATGAAGATCTTTCGTCCGAAACCGAACTTCTTTTAATGTTTTCGGCAAGAGCTCAACTTATTAAAGAAAAAATTATAAATTCTAGTAATGATTTTATCTTATTTGATAGATTTTTTGATGCATCTTCTGCATATCAGGGATATGGAAGAGGCCTCTCATTAAAATTAATTAATAATCTTATTGAATTCACTAAATGCCCAATTCCTGATATTACATTTTTACTCGATATTTCTGTTGATGAGGGTTTTAAAAGAAAAACTAATGATACTAAGGATAGAATAGAATCATCTGGCAATACTTTTTTTGAAAATGTCAGACAAGGTTATTTAGATTTAAGTAAAAATAATAATAGAATTAAAGTTCTTGATGCTCAAAAGCCAATAAACGATTTGCATCAAGAAATTGTAACTATCACAAATCAATATATATGATTTTTGATAAGTGTGACTGGCTAGTTAATCCATATAATTCAATAAATTTTAACAATCTTCCACATGGTATTATCATTAATGGCCCAAGGGGTGTTGGCAAGAAATTGCTTGCAAAAAAAATATCTGAGAAAATCATTTCTAATTTCAAAGAAAGTTTGAATAATGATCATCAAAATTTATTTGATAAAAATAATCATCCCGATCTATATCTTTTAGATAAAGATAAATACTTACTAAAAGATATAAGGCGACAGAAGAAAGACTCTAAAAACTGGGATGAAGAAAAAGGTTTTAATGATGTAGTATCTTTTTTAACTCTAACTCCATCCATATCAAAAAATAAAGTAGTTTGTATGATTAATGCAGACACAATGAATAATATAGCTCAAAATGCATTACTAAAATCACTGGAAGAGCCTGCACCTTTTTCTTATATTATTATGACTACCAGTAGATCCAAGGCTTTAAATCAAACAATCTATAGCAGATGCCAAGTCATCAATATACCATTCCTTTCTCCAAATAAAGTTAATGATTGGCTTCAGGATAACGGTATTAATGATTTCTCATCAATTGACTTTCCAAGCTTTGCTACACCTTTTTCAATATTAGATGATATTCAAAGCGATAGACAAAATTGTTATAAAGAATTTATTTCAATATTAGTTGATTTTATTTCACAAAAAATAGATCAAAATCAAGCAATAAAGTTATTAAATGACATTGATATTAACTTTATCTCGAAAATGAATTATTTTGTAGAATTTTACAAAATCATACTTAAAGCAAGAATAACAGAAGAAGAGTTAAGTGGTACTTATAAAATCTTTAATTCCACCAAGTTTAATAAACTAAAAATTTCAAATTTAATAAATGATATAAATGATTTGAGAGATGATCTGTACGATGTTACATCCATAAATGAAACCCATGTTTTAAACTACTTTTTTAGTGAGCTAAAATTGTCTGTTAGACAATAGTTGTTCCTCCATCTATAACTATCGTTTGTCCATTAATATAGCTTCCAGCATTTGACGATAGCATAATTGCTGCACCTGCAATCTCATCTGGCTCGCCAATTCTTTTCATTGGATTTGATTGAAGTACTGTATTTAATATATCAGGATTTTCCCACAAGCCTTTTGCAAAATCAGTTTTTATCAACCCCGGTGCAATAGAATTTGCTCTAATATTTTTATTACCAAATTCTGCAGCAATATTTTTTACAATCATAACGTCAGCAGCTTTACTTATATTGTATGCACCAAGAAAGGCACTTCCCTTAATTGCAGCAATACTCGATATGATAATTATTGAACCATCTCCTTTTTTAATCATATTTGGCAGGCAAAGATTGCATAAAAGTTGGTTAGATCTAATATTGTTATGCATTACTTTATCAAATTGCTCTATATCCATATCAAGCATTGAACCCATAAATGTGTTGGTAGCAGCATTACAAATTAGAGAATCTATTCCACCCAAAGTTTGTATTGTCTTATCTACTAGATTCTTGAGTTGATCATCATCTGCAATATTACAAGCAATAGGAAATGCAACCTCTTTACCAATATCATCATTTATCTCTTTTGCTGTATCTTCGCAGGCTTCAATCTTTCTTGATGATATAATGACATTAGCACCCATAAGTGCAGACTGATGAGCTATTGATTTACCAATACCTTTAGAACTACCTGTAATTAGAATTGATTTATTTTTAAGACTAAATAATGACATTTTTTGTTTATAATGATTTAACAATAGAAGGAATATTATCATGATGATTGAAATATACGGAAAAACTTTTTGTCCATATTGCGATAAAGCAAAAGCTCTGTGCGAAAGAGAGGATTATGAATATTCATACAAGGAGCTAGATAAAGATTTTTCTAGAGATGAATTTTTTGATATCTTTCCTACAGCTAGAACTTTTCCCCAAATCAAAATAGATGGTAATGATGTGGGTGGTTATACAGAGTTAGAAGCTTGGTCACAAAATAAAGGATAGTTATGAATCAATTTAATGAATTTTTATTACTTTTAGATAGTAATTTAAGTGGATCATGGTGGTTTCCAATTTTACTTGTCGGAACTGGTATATTTTTTACGATATATTTAGGCTTTCCTCAATTCAGATTTTTTGGTAAGGCATGGAAGTTAGTTTCTGGTAAAAATACCAAATCTGATGCTGAAGGTGAAACAACTGCTTTTGAAGCACTTACCACAGCAATGTCAGGTGCAGTTGGCACAGGTAATATTGGTGGTGTGGCACTAGCTATATGGACAGGTGGACCAGCAGCTATTTTTTGGATGTGGATAACAGCAATTTTTGGAATGACTACAAAATTTGTTGAAGTGACTATGGGTCACAAATATAGAACTAAACTTGAAGATGGCTCTATATCAGGTGGACCTATGTACTATATTGAGCATGCTTTAAATATGAAATGGGCTGGAATTCTCTTTGCATTTTTAATGATGATTACTGCTATTGGCTCAGGAAACATGCCTCAAATCAATAATATAGCTCTAGTGATGAACACAGAATTCTCAGTACCAAAGTTATTTACAGGACTATTTTTAGGGATCTTGCTTTGGATCATTATTATTGGAGGTATAAAGAGAATTGCCTCTGTTGCAAGTAAAATTATTCCAATAATGGGCTTAATATATTTTGGTGGTGCATTGGTTATTCTTGTAGAAAATTATCAAAATATTATTCCCTCATTTAATGCTATTTTTGCTCAAGTCTTTACTGGGTCAGCTGCAGTTGGTGGATTTTTGGGTGCAAGTTTTGCCATGAGCTTAAAATATGGTGTTGCAAGGGGCTTATATTCAAATGAAGCTGGTCAAGGCTCATCTCCAATTGCTCATGCTTCTTCCAAGAACACATCTATTGATCAAGGTGTTGTTTCAATCTTAGAGCCATTTATTGATACGATCGTTGTTTGTAGCGTAACGGCTTTAGTGATCTTATCAAGTGGTGTTTGGACTGAAAAATTTGATACTACCTTCTCTAAAACTGACATGGTTATTCTTGATGGAACTTATAGCGATACGGAGAATGCTGACGGTACTTATCTTTATCCTAATGATATGAATCAGTTAACAAGATATGTTCAATCTATTGATTCTGATGTTAGTGAATTTTCTGGCGTATTAGAAATTCAACAAGGCCAATTAATGAGTTCTGACATTACCGTGCTTCATTCAAGATCAATTGCAGAGAATATCCTTGTTAAGGATAATGTTGAAAAAATTCTTTATACAGGATCTGTGACAGTCATAGATGGAAAGGTAAAAGAACCAGTTATATTTGAAGGAAAATCATTGGTTAGCTCTGCTGAGCTAACTGCAAAAGCATTTTCTCAGGGTATATTTGGTCAGTATGGTGGCAAGTTAGTAGCGATAGCATTACTTTTATTTGCATTTTCTACTGCTATAACCTGGTGTTACTACGGTGATAGATCAACAGCATATATTTTTGGGGAAAGAGGGGTTTTTTGGTACAGAAATTTCTATGTTCTATGTTTTATTTTAGCAGCTGTTATTGATACAACAATTGTTTGGAACATAGCATATGTGGTAGTAGCATTAGTCTCAATTCCTAATTTAATTGCATTATTTGTTCTAAGAAATGAAATGAAAGATCTAACGAAAGAATTTATAATCAAAAACTAATATATCTACATTCTTAAATTTAAATACAATGAAAAATAGTTTTTTTTATGTACTTCCCTTATTAATTATAATTACATCTTGCGGCGGTGGTGGTGGAGGCTCGTCTACCCCAGATCCAATAATATCTATTAATCCTATAATTGATACTTTTACCTCTTCAGCATCTTCAGTTTCAGAAGGCGATTCTATTACCTTATCCTGGACTACTACTAACACAATTTCCTGCAGTGGAAGTGGAGATTGGGATGGGAATAAAATTCAATCAGGATCAGAATCTTTAAGCCTATCAGAGATAAAAACTTACTCTTTTATTTTAACTTGCAACGGTGAGAACCCTCAAAATACTGTTTCTAAGACTGTTAATGTTAATGTTTCCGAATCTAATAATTCTTCATCAAATATTTATAGTGAAAATAAAGACTCATATTGTTCTTCTCCGCTAAATGACTCCTCTTCATATTTTTTAGAGGATTTCATATCCGATACGCTAAGTGATGAAATTTTTACTTATCAAGAATCAAATGGTTTTTGCGCTACCCCAGGATGTCCTAATGGTGATTCTGATTTTATTCAAGGTTGGGGGAATAATGAAGCTCAATACTACACAAGTTGTAGAGATGGCTATTCAAAGAATTGCGATGTAAATAAAAATACTACTGAAAATGCATTTATTGAAGATGGCTATCTTAAAATTCAACCTATATTTAATAATGTTGAGCCATTTGAAGATCCATATTGTTCAAATGGAAGTTGTTCTTATACATGGGATTTTACTTCTGCGAGAATAATGACATCTGGCAAGAAGATTATATCTCCAGGTTCTGAAATAACTGTATGCTTTAAGCATCCTGAAGGATCTGGTCATTGGCCTGCTATTTGGTTGCTACCCCAGGGATTTGTAGAAGGTCAAAAAACATGGCCAAATGATGGTGAAAATGATCTTGTTGAGCATATGAAAAATCATCAAGCTTTTGAAACACAATCTACTATTCATTTCGGTTCCCCAGGAAATGCTAATAATCTGTACAAGATTGAATCAGTTCCTGCAGATGTAGACTTTTATGATAAATTTCATTCTGTAACCATGAGATGGCAAACAGATAAAATAGAATATTACTTAGATACTCAGACAGAACCATATTTCTCAATAGAAAAGAGTAATGAAACAGCTTTTAATAATAATTATTGGCCATTTAATGAGAATTTTTATTTGATATTAAACGTAGCATCCGGTGGTACTGCAGGTGGAACACCAGATAGGTCTAGATTTTGCCATGATGCAGAATGCACCAACTTAGACGACAAAGATAAAGGAAGAATGCTTATAGATTTTATAGAGATTAAATCTATTGATTAGTATTTCTTCTCTCCAGTTCTTTTAAAACATTACCAAAGGAAAGTTCTTGAGATTTAAGTAAAACAATCAAATGAAACAATAAATCAGCTGATTCATCAATCAATCTTCCATCATTAGTAACTGCAGCAATAGCTGTTTCACCTGCTTCTTCTGTAACTTTTTTTGATATCTCTTTAACGCCTTTTTCTAACAAGGAATTAATATAAGAATTTTTATTATTTTCTTTTTTTCTCTTATCTATCAGGTTCTCAAGAATATAAATCATTGATAGAGGGTTTTTAGATTCAGATGCGAAACATGAATAATTACCTTTATGACATGTCGGTCCTAATGGTTCTGCCTTTATCAAGAGTGTATCTCTATCACAGTCTAATTCTATGGATTTAACTATTAGCTTATTTCCTGAAGTTTCACCTTTGGTCCAAAGCCTTTGTTTAGATCTACTAAAAAAAGTAACCTCATTAGTCTCAATTGTTTTTTCAAGAGATTCATTACTCATATATCCAAGCATTAGTACATTAAAAGACGATGAGTCTTGAATAATTGCAGGTATAAGTGCCTTATCATTCCATTTAATATTATTTATATCCATATTTAACACCTGATATTAACTGATTTATTTTTTAAATATTCTTTTAAGTTATTTATATTTATTAGATTTTTATGAAACACACTCGCAGCCAATGCTCCACTTGAATTTGTTTCGCTTAAGACTTCTTTAAAATGTGATAAATTTCCCGCTCCTCCAGATGCAATTAATGGAACATCACAATCACTTAACATTAAATTTAATTGATTAATATCGTATCCATTCCTTACACCATCTTGATTCATGCAATTCAATACAATTTCACCAGCCCCTAATTCTTGAATTGTATCTATCCACTTCTTTGTTTCTAATTCTGTATTAATGATCGTTTTCTCGTCACCGGTGTTTGAAAAGACTATGAATTTATCTTTTACAGTTTTTGAATCTATACCAACAACTACACATTGACTTCCAAATTCATCAGCAAGTTCTCTTATAAGATTAGGCTCTCGGATGGCAGGACTATTTATTGATATTTTGTCAGCACCGGAATTTAAAATTTCCTTTGCGTCATCTATACTTCTAATTCCACCTGCAACACAAAAAGGAATATTGATAACTTGAGCAATTAACTTAACCCATTCCTTCGACACAGTCCCATCATATGTACTTGCACCAATATCGTAAAAAACTAATTCATCAGCACCCTCATCATTATACTTTTTAGCTAGATCTAATATAGATCCTACGATCTCATGATTTTTAAATTTTATACCTTTAACCACTGAGCCATTTTTTACATCAAGACATGGAATTATTCTTTTAGTTAGCATTTCTAAGTTCCAATAAAGAAATTTTTTCTTCATAGATTGCTTTACCCACAACACATTCTTGACTTTTAATTAATTGAAGATTGCTTATATCATCAATAGAGCCTATACCTCCTGAGGCAATTAAGTTCAAATCTTTATTAGTTAAAATTTGTTTATATATATTAATGTTTGGACCATTAAGAGTACCATCCAGAGAAATATCAGTTGCTAAAATATTTTTTATCCAATAATTTTCTTTTATGTAATCAAATAAATTTATGTTTGTATTTTCTGTCCAACCATTCACTGATAGAAGAGGGGACTCATCAATGATCTTGAAATCTAATGCATATATTATTTTTTCTATTGGAAAATTATTTTTAAGTTCCAACTTAAAAATATTATTAGTAATAGCAGCTGTACCAACAATTACCCTATCAACGTTGTAGGAAAATAATCTCTTAATTTTATTTATATCTCGTATTCCGCCACCAACCTGAATCTTTATATTTTTTATACCTGCAATTTCTTTAATTATCTCAAGATTTTCATTACCACCCGATTTAGCAGCATTAAGATCTATTAAATGAATGTAGGTAAAACCTGCTCTTACAAATTCTTCAACTTGTTCAATAGGATTATCATTGTAATTAGAGACCTTTGAATAATCTCCCTTTAGTAACCTAACGCATTTACCATCCAGTAGATCTATAGCTGGCATTATCTTCATATTGTATTGATAAAATTCTTTATAAATTTTTCACCGATATCTGATGATTTTTCCGGATGAAACTGGCATCCAAGAAAGTTATCCTTCTTGACGATTGAATTAAATTTTTTACCATAGTAACTATGACCAATTGCGTAATCATTATTATCTGTGTAATAGCTATTAGCAAAATAATAATATCCATTAAGACTATCTTTGTCTGAAATAACTTTATTCCAGCCCATCTGAGGGACTTTAATATTACTATTAGATTGAAATTTTTTAACATCTCCGTTAATCAGCCCTAAGCAATGGGTATTATCCTCTTCAGAGTAATCAAAAAGTATTTGCATACCTATACATATACCTAATGTTGGTTTTTTAGTTTCCTTAATTAAATTAATTAAATTTTTTTCTTTC
>Ga0213861_10001575_pt1 | contig 20044 bp, 13 predicted proteins | sample PICome_4_FD_160110 | JGI IMG/M metagenome (GOLD analysis project Ga0213861, IMG submission 160110) | Coastal seawater microbial communities near Pivers Island, North Carolina, United States - PICO131 | ecosystem: Environmental > Aquatic > Marine > Coastal | place: USA: North Carolina... | reverse complement strand
TAGGCACGGATGTTCTTTAGTTCGTCTTCCATTTGCTTGTCAAACAAGCCAGAGTCTTTGTCTAAATTGTCTCCCATCCACCAAACACCACGTCTTTTGAAGCCTAAGGTAAATTCGTCTTTGTCTATTTTTGCAACCCGATCGTATCCGATAGCAGAAAAACCATATTCCATTTTATTTCGATAGTGAAATACATTTGGTGAGCTTACAAATTCATCAAACAAATCTTCGATGTTGGTTACTTTTCCAATCCTTTTGAATAAAGAAAGGGTACTTTCTTTTTTGTATTGGTGCTGCAATTCAATGGGTAACTGAATGTAAGGAGCGCCAGGAATGTCTTGAAAGGGTACTTCTACTTCATCTTCTGAGGGTGTAAGTACATCAATTAGTTTTGCTTCGGCATAATTTTTACTTGATTTGCTTATCTGAACTTTCACCAATTGACCGGGCAAGGTATTGGGGACAAAAACTACGAAATCTCCCGCTTCACTGCGAATTTTTGCAATTCCCTTTCCTCCAAAAGCATAGGCTTCAATTTTTAACTCTAAAACTTGATTTTTTTTTACAAACTTATTTCGTTCTCTACGCGGCATTCTCTATCATTTATTGGATTGCAATATTAAGCAAACTTATTGATAATGCCTTTACCTGTTTAGAAAAACTATCAATCCTTTAAAAGCAACTATTTTGGCAAGCACTTCTTTTTTTATGCATGTGATTGTGGTAGTTTCCACTTTTGAGATTGAAAAAATGGCAGATCAAAAAGGCCAACCCTGCCAAATACATCTTTGGTAAAATTCAGTATTACACAGTTCATTTATTTTAGCTACTTTTGTACTACTTCGGGGATGATTTCTTTCCCACGCTGAATTTTCGAAACTTCGAAAGGATAAAGGTAGAACAGGAATGGTTATAATATTATAAACATTTAAAAGTTTAAAAAATGGCTGTTTTAGAACAACTTACGTCGCAAAAAGCGATCGATTTAGAAAGCAAGTACGGTGCACACAACTATCATCCACTTCCCGTAGTATTGCGCAAAGGTGATGGGGTGTATGTGTGGGATGTAGAAGGAAAGAAATATTACGATTTTCTCTCCGCTTACTCCGCAGTAAACCAAGGACATTGTCATCCGAAAATTGTGGATGCAATGGTTCATCAGGCGAAAACATTGAGTTTAACTTCAAGAGCATTTTATAATGACCTGCTTGGAACCTATGAGAAATTTGCAACGGAACTTTTTGGTTTTGACAAATTACTTCCAATGAATACAGGGGCAGAAGCGGTAGAGACTGCTTTGAAAATTTGTAGAAAATGGGCTTATGAAGTAAAAGGAATTCCTGAAAATGAAGCGCAAATTATTGTTTGCGAAAATAATTTTCATGGGAGAACAACCACCATCATCTCTTTTTCAAATGATCCGGTTGCACGAAAGAATTTTGGACCGTTTACAAACGGATTTATAAAAATTGAATATGACAACCTAACAGCATTGGAAGCGGCTTTGAAAGCCAATGCAAATATTGCTGGTTTTCTAGTAGAACCTATTCAAGGTGAAGCAGGAGTATATGTACCTTCTGATGGATATTTAGCGGCAGCAAAAGCATTGTGTGAAAAATACAAAGTGCTATTTATTGCCGATGAAGTACAAACAGGAATTGCAAGAACTGGACGTTTGTTGGCTACTTGTGGAAATTGTACCTGTCCAACGAAGAATTGTGAAGGAACTCCAGAAACTAAAGCAGATATCCTAATCCTTGGAAAAGCTTTAAGTGGTGGCGCATATCCAGTTTCTGCAGTCTTGGCAAATGATGCAATTATGAATGTCATTCAGCCAGGAAATCACGGTTCTACTTATGGAGGTAATCCAATTGCGGCAGCAGTGGCTATTGCAGCACTCGAAGTTGTGAAAGAGGAAGATTTAGCTGAAAACGCAGATCGATTGGGTAAAATTTTTAGAGCAGAATTGTCACAATTTGTATCTGAAAACGAATTGGTAAAATCGGTCAGAGGTAAAGGGCTGTTGAATGCAATATTAATCAATGATACCGAAGATAGTACCACGGCTTGGGATATATGTATGAAGTTGCGTGACAACGGATTGTTAGCAAAGCCAACGCATGGGAATATCATTCGTTTTGCGCCGCCTTTGGTAATGACAGAAGCAGAACTAAGGGATTGTATTTCGATTATTAAAAAAACAATTACTGAATTTAAGAAATAAGAATACATGTATTTTTACAAAAAAAGGAGCGATATTTTCGCTCCTTTTTTCATGTATTTGAATACAGTTAGCGAAACAATTGTTCAAACACTGCTGGGTCTTGAAATCCTTCCATACCAATGAAAATAAGAATAAAAATCATATAAAGAAGCATTAATACATTGAACACAAGACCAATAATGGCAAGGACTTTTCCTGCTTTTACATTAGAATAACCCGTATAGTTCTCTGGAGCTTCTTTGTATAGGTTCGTTGCTTTTTTGGCCATAACAAGTGCAACAATCCCAAGCACTAATCCGACAACACCATAACAACAACAAGTTATGATTGATAAAATTCCTAATACAAGTATTCCGGTTGAATTTGGTAATGTGTGTTTTTCCATTTCGTTTTTGGGTTAGTTAATTTGTAAATTCATTTTTATGATATAGCTTCCTAGTATTATAAAAACATTTAAGATTGCCAATATAAGAATAATTCGCTGAGCATGTTTAAAGTTCATTTTCCTGTTCAATAAAATGAAACCACCAAAGAATAGTAGTGTGTATATGGCAGGATACATTTTAAAGGCGGCTATAAAATCGCCCTGAAAAAGAAATGCTATAGCCCGTTGTATACCACAACCTGGACAATCAAAGCCAAATAATTTCTTGTTTAAACAAGGAATCATAAAGTCTTCTAAACTTACAAAGTATAGGTATTGTATCATTATTTATTTTCCTAATTAAATCCTGTAGCTGTTTTTATTGTTGCGATTGCCGCTTGTTTCTTTTTGGGAAGCAATTTCCAATTTTTTATGGTGCATGCAAACAAACTTAATAAAATTTATGGAATCATCTTTTAGAAAAAGGAGTAAGATATTTCTTTTCGCTATGCTATTAAGTCTTATTTTTGCCAGCGTTCTAAAACAGATTCGATGAAAAGGAAATCATTAATAGCTCCAAAAGCAGTCAAAAAACCAACAAGATTAGAAAAACACGGCGACGTAAGAATTGATAATTATTTTTGGATGCGTTTGTCGGATGCTCAAAAATTGGCAGCAGAAAAAGACGATCAAACAACGAATGTTCTTGATTATTTACACGCTGAAAATGAGTACTATAAGGAGAGTACTGCTCCTACAAAAGATTTTCAAGAAACCTTGTTTCAAGAAATGAAAGGTCGAATAAAAGAAGATGATGCTTCTGTTCCCTACAAAGACAATGGTTATTTTTACATTACGCGCTATGAAACAGGCAAGCAATATCCTATTTTCAGCAGAAAAAAAGAAAGTTTAGAAGCCAAAGAAGAAATTTTGTTTGATGTCAATGAAATGGCTGTGGGATTTGACTATTATCAATTAGGCGGTTTGACTATTTCTGAAAACAACAAACTGGTCGTTTTTGCAACAGATACTGTTAGTAGAAGACAATATACCTTAAGAATAAAGAACTTAGAAACGGGTGAGATTTATGATGATCTTATAGAAAATACTACTGGAAGTGCTGTTTGGGCAAATGATAATCGAACTCTTTTTTACACAAAAAAAGACCCTGTGACACTTCGAAGTGAAAAGATTTTTAGACATGTTCTTGGCACATCTTCCTCCGAAGATATTGAGGTGTATCATGAAAAAGAAGATACTTTTGGAACTTATGTCTCAAAAACGAAGTCAAACAAATACATTATTATTGGATCCTACAGTACCCTTTCTACAGAAACTCAGTTTTTGGAGGCAGACAATCCAACGGGAAGCTTTCAAATGTTGCAAGCCAGAGAAAAAGGTCTAGAATACAGTGTTTCTCATTTCGAAAATGACTTTTACTTGCTGACCAACAAAGACAACGCCATCAACTTTAAGTTGATGAAAACCTCCGTAAATCAAACAGAAAAGGAACATTGGGTAGATGTCATTCCGCACAGATCGGATACTTTGTTGGAAGATTTTTCCATCTTTAAAGAATACCTCATTTTAGAGGAACGAAACAATGGTTTGAACACAATTAGAATTCGACGTTGGGACCTTAGTGAAGATTATTATTTGCCTTTTTCTGAAGAAACTTATTCAGTAGGCGTATATGCAAACCCAGAATTTGATACTGATAGGATTCGCTATTCTTACAATTCGATGACCACACCAGCCTCTGTAATTGATTTCAATTTGACAGACAAAACAAAAGAAATTAAAAAGGAACAAGCAGTTTTGGGTGGGAAATTTCAGAAAGAAAATTATATCAGCAAACGTGTTTGGGCAACAGCTAGGGATGGAAAAAAGGTTGCCATATCATTGGTGCATCACAAAGATACCGAACTCAATGAAAAGACCCCGCTTATGCAATATGCATATGGCGCATATGGATATACAATTTCTGACGGTTTTTCTTCAACAAGATTGAGTTTGTTGGATCGAGGATTTGTTTTTGCGTTGGCACATATTAGAGGAGGTCAGTACCTTGGAAGAACATGGTATGAAGAGGGTAAAATGCTGACGAAGAAAAATACGTTTACAGATTTTATTGACTGTTCCAAATATCTAATTGAAAACAAGTATACTTCTGCAGCGCATTTGTATGCTATGGGAGGCTCAGCAGGGGGGCTGTTAATGGGGGCAATTGTAAATATGAACCCAGAACTGTACAACGGTATTATTGCTGCTGTCCCCTTTGTAGATGTTGTATCTACCATGTTGGACGAAAGCATTCCATTAACCACTGGGGAGTATGACGAGTGGGGAAATCCAAATGATAAAGAATACTATGCGTATATAAAATCTTACTCACCGTATGACCAAGTTACCGCCAAAGCCTATCCAAATATGTTGGTCACTACCGGATACTTCGATTCTCAAGTGCAATATTGGGAACCTGCAAAGTGGGTTGCCAAACTTCGTGAATTAAAAACCGATACAAACGTGTTGTTTTTAGATACGAATATGGAAGTCGGTCATGGTGGCGCCTCAGGTCGTTTCGATGCTTTGAAAGATACTGCCAAAGAATATACCTTTATTTTGGCCTTGGAAAATAAATTAGATTCCTAAAAAAAAAACACCTTCAAAATACCTGGTAAGAATTCGTTTCAAATAAACTGTTTATAAGCTTTTTTTGAGGTGTTTTCGAAGACGATTTTAATACATAAAAATAAAAATAAACTGTTTACTTCTTGTGAATAAGTAGCTGTATTTAAAAAAAGAAAAACCCGCTATGAAAAGGAGAAAATCAGTAAATTTGCGTGAGTTAATAGCAGAAAAATTATGAAAATATCATACAATTGGATCAAACAATTTCTACAAACAGATTGGGATGCCACCAAAACTGGAGAATTGTTAACCGATTTAGGATTGGAAGTGGAAGGGATTGAAAAGAAAGAATCTATCAAAGGAAGCTTGAAAGGAATTGTTGTTGGTGAAGTTTTAACTTGCATTCAACACCCTAATGCTGACCGATTAAAAGTTACTACCGTAGATCTAGGAAATGGAGATCCAGTACAAATTGTATGCGGTGCTCCCAATGTAGCAGCAGGTCAAAAAGTTCCCGTAGCTACCATTGGAACCCTATTGTATGATGACAAAGGCGAAAGCTTTAAAATAAAAAAAGGCAAAATTAGAGGTGAAGAAAGTCACGGTATGATTTGTGCTGAAGATGAGTTGGGTCTGGGTACTGGACATGATGGAATTCTTGTTTTAGATGCAGCTATCAAAACAGGAACTCCTGCAGCAAGCGTCTTTAATATTGAAGTTGATTCGGTTTTTGAAATTGGATTAACTCCCAACAGGTCCGATGCAATGAGTCATTTTGGAGTTGCCAGAGATTTAAAAGCCGGTCTTATGCAACAAGACATCAATCTAGAATTAATTTCACCTTCTGTGAGTGATTTTCATGTAGATGAAAGAACCTTACGAATTGATGTTGAGGTAGCGGATCGAGAGGAAGCTCCCAGGTACTGTGGAATTAGCATTACAGATGTTACCGTAAAAGCATCTCCAGAATGGATTCAAAACAGATTAAAATCGATTGGTATTACGCCCAAAAATAATATTGTAGACATTACAAATTATGTATTGCACGAACTCGGACAACCTTTGCATGCTTTTGATGCACAAAAAATAAAAGGAAATAAAATTCTTGTAAAAACATTAGCACAAGGCACGCCATTTACCACACTTGATGGTCAAGAAAGAACCTTGTCATCCGAAGACATCATGATTTGTGATGAAGATTCCAACCCGCTCTGTATTGCAGGAGTTTTTGGAGGATTGAACTCTGGAGTTTCAGAATATACCACTTCTATTTTCTTAGAAAGTGCTTATTTTAATCCAGTTTCTGTTCGAAAGACAGCAAAAAGACACGCATTAAACACCGATGCTTCTTTTCGTTTTGAACGTGGTATAGATATTAACATGACTAAATATGCCCTGAAAAGAGCCGCATTGTTAATAGAAGAATATGCAGGCGGTAAAATGGCATCCGATATTTCTGATTTTTTTCCAGAAAAAATCGAAGACTTTCAAGTATTCTTATCCTATGAAAATGCCTATCGTTTGATTGGGCAAGAAATCCACAAAGAAACGATCAAAAACATATTAGCTTCCTTAGAAATTAAAATCAATAGTGAAACTGAAGGTGGTTTAGGTTTAACCATCCCTTCTTATAGAACCGATGTGCAAAGGGAAGCCGATATTATTGAAGAAATATTAAGAGTGTATGGATATAATAATATAGAATTTTCACACAAATTAAATACTTCCATTTCTTTCGATTCAAACAAAGAGACGAAAATTGAAAATGTGGTTGCAAATCAATTATCTTCGCTAGGATTTAATGAAACGATGGCAAATTCGCTAACAAAACCTTTGTATGCTTCCTACTCAGCGAATATCAACGAAGCTGCTAGCGTTGCCATGCTCAATCCGTTGAGTAATGATTTGAAGGTCCTGCGCCAATCTTTGTTATTTAGTGGATTAGAATCTGTCGCTTACAATATCAATCGAAAAAACAACGCATTAAAGTTCTATGAGTTTGGTAAAACCTATCATAAATACAATGATGCCTATCAAGAAGACAAGCATTTGACCTTGTTTATAACTGGAAAAAGAGGGAAAGATAGTTGGAATTTACCCTCCAAAACAGCTGATTTTTTCTATGCAAAAGGAGTGGTTATCGCTGTTTTAAATCGGCTAGGGATTGATAGTTTAAAAACAACGCCAAGCAAACAAGATGTATTCTCTGAAGGCATCACCTTAAGTTTAGGAAAAATGAAACTCGTGGAATTTGGTGTTGTAAAATCGACCCTATTAAAAGAATTCGGGATCAAACAAGAAGTCTTATTTGCTGATTTTAATTGGGATACGATTCTTAAAATATCTGGAAATAAAAATATAAAAGTTTCCGATTTAACAAAATTCCCAGCAGTAAAAAGAGATTTAGCCCTCTTATTAGATAGCAAAATCGAATTTAAACAGATTTATAATTTGGCTTTTCAGTCAGAGAAAAACTTATTGAAAGAAGTTGATCTGTTTGACGTTTATGAAGGAGATAAATTACCAGAAGGAAAAAAATCCTATGCTGTTAGTTTCTTATTGCAAGACGAAACAAAGACACTAGAAGATAAGCAGATAGATAAAATAATGCAAAAATTACAGCAAACATTTGAAAAGAATTTAGAAGCTGTTTTAAGATAATTTAAAAGCTCCATTTGTAATGGGGCTTTTTTTATATTTTCAAAATCAACAGAATTTATAACACAGACTCAAAAAAGATCTATGTACAAACTACTACTAAGACCCATTTTATTTTTATTCGATCCCGAAAAAGTGCATTATTTCACATTTTCACTCATTAGAATCTTTTGTAAAATTCCTTTCGTTGCTGCAATTTTTAGAGGACTGTATCAAGTAAACGATAAAAAATTAGAACGTACTTTATTTGGAATCACGTTTAAAAACCCTGTAGGTTTGGCAGCTGGTTTTGATAAAAATGCGGTACTATATAACGAATTGTCAAACTTTGGTTTTGGATTTATAGAAATTGGCACGGTCACTCCAGAGGGACAAGCGGGGAATCCCAAAAAACGCTTATTTCGACTAAAAACTGATCAGGGAATTATTAATCGAATGGGCTTTAACAACGAAGGCCTTGCAACCGCTATTGCACAATTAAAAAAGAATCAGGGAAAATTAATAATCGGAGGTAATATTGGAAAAAACACACAAACTGCTCCCGAAAACTATACCCAAGATTATAAAATTTGTTTCGAAGGTTTGCATCCTTATGTAGATTATTTCGTATTAAATGTGAGTTGCCCAAACGTTGGTAGTCATGCAAAGCTTAACGATAAAACCTATTTAGTATCGCTAATTACAGAATGTCAGAAATTAAACAATGCACAGGCAACTCAAAAGCCAATTTTATTAAAAATAGCACCCGATTTAAACAACCAACAATTGGATGAAATCATCGAATTGGTCGCAGAAACAAAAATCGATGGTGTTATTGCTTCCAATACATCTACCACAAGAGCCAATTTAAAGACTCCAAAAGAACAGTTAGCAATGATAGGCAATGGAGGCGTGAGCGGACAACCGATTAAAGATCAAAGCACCAAAGTAATCCAGTATTTGTCCGACAAATCAAACAAATCCTTTCCAATTATTGGAGTAGGGGGAATTCACTCGGCAGCAGATGCCATCGAAAAAATAAATGCCGGTGCCGACTTGGTTCAAATTTATACAGGATTCATTTATGAAGGTCCAGGATTGATTAAAAAAATCAATAAGAAAATCTTGGCAAACGAGTAAGAGATCATTTCTTTCAAAATGAAAATGATGGAATCCCGAAACTGCCAATATTCACTTTTAATAAAATGTTAGAAACTCTTAGTGCTTTTATTCTTGCAACAGCAATTTTGGCAATTTCCCCGGGGCCCGATAATATTTTTGTCCTGACACAGAGTATTGCAAACGGTAAAAAATATGGCCTTGCAACTGTATTTGGTTTAATGACTGGCTGTTTAGTGCATACCACATTTGTTGCATTTGGTGTGTCTGCCATTCTCAGTCAGCACCCCTTGTTTTTTATGGCCATCAAAATCTTTGGAGCCAGCTATCTTTTATACGTAGCTTATCAGGTCTATAAAAGTGATGCAAAAATTATTTTTTCTACCGAACAGGTTCTCCCCAACAAAACGATAAAACTGTTTAAAAAAGGATTTCTAATGAATGTATTGAATCCGAAAGTAACAATTTTTTTCTTGGCTTTTTTCCCTCAATTTTTATTTTCACAACAACTTTCCCATCTCGTTCAATTTTATATTCTAGGCCTGCTTTTTGTTCTTGTCTCATTCTTTGTTTTTGGAATGATTGCCCTCTTGGGAGGTGAAATTTCAGCAGCTATTTCTAAAAGAAAAAACATTGGATGGTATTTGAAATGGGGGCAAATTGTTGTTTTTGTGTTCATTTCCATCTTTATTATCCTTTAACTTTCCATTGGTATTATTCTTTTTGATATTCAATTGTTTGTCTATCTTTGATACAGATGAATGAAGTCAAAATCATAGAATGTCCAAGAGATGCCATGCAAGGCATAAAGTCTCATTTTATCCCTACCGATAAAAAGGCATTGTATCTCAATTCGCTTTTGAAAGTTGGATTTGATACCCTTGATTTTGGGAGTTTTGTCTCGCCAAAAGCAATTCCTCAAATGCGAGATACGGCTGCAGTATTATCAAAATTAGATTTGTCTAAGACAACCAGTAAGCTCTTGGCAATAATTGCCAATATAAGAGGCGCCAACGATGCTTCACAATTTGAAGAAATTGATTATTTAGGTTACCCATTTTCCATTTCAGAAAACTTTCAAATGCGGAATACGCACAAAACAATTGCAGCATCTGTTTTGACGCTAGATGAAATTTTAAACATTGCTTCCAAGACAAACAAAGAAGTTGTCGTTTATTTGTCAATGGGTTTTGGCAATCCTTATGGGGATCCTTGGAGTGTAGATATTGTAGCGAAATGGACAGAAAAAATGTCTCAAATGGGGGTGAAAATTCTATCTTTATCTGATACCGTTGGGAGTTCAACGCCCGAGGTGATTCGTCACCTTTTTACACATTTAATTCCTGCGTATCCGACCATTGAGTTTGGGGCACACTTGCATACCACACCAGACAAATGGTTCGAAAAAGTAGATGCTGCATACAAAGCAGGCTGCAAACGTTTTGATGGTGCCATTAAAGGATTTGGAGGTTGCCCAATGGCAAAAGATGATTTGACTGGCAACATGCCCACAGAAAAATTGTTCTCTTATTTTACGGCTCAAAAAGTGACAACCAATCTGAAGCCCATGAGTTTTGAAAGCGCATTTAACAAAGCGCTGGAAGTTTTTGAGGTCTTGTAATGTAGAAACTTTAAAGGACGTAATAGGATTTAAAAACTTTAAAAAAATAGTCATACTATGAAATTTATTAAAATCAGTGTATTTTTTCTATTCCTGTTCATTGTTGGTTCTTGTTCAACAGACGATCAGAAAATAGATTTCACCTTTTTACAATTGAATGATGTTTATGAAATTGCTCCAATTCAAGCGGGTGCCTATGGAGGCATGGCACGCGTAGAAACTGTTCACCAAGAATTATTGAAAGAAAATAAAAATACCCTGCTCGTTATGGCAGGTGATTTTTTAAACCCTTCCTTATTAGGAACCTTAAAAGTAGATGGCGAACGCCTTCGTGGAAAACAGATGGTTTCGGTAATGAATGCCATGAATTTTGATTTGGTAGCCTTTGGGAATCACGAGTTTGATGTGCCTCAAAAAGACTTGCAAAAACGTTTAAATGAAAGTAATTTCTCATGGATTACTGCCAATGTAAAAGAAAAAACGAAAACTGGTTCAACTTTTTTTCACAAAGAAATAAACGGCAAAAAAATACCATTAGCTCCCTCTTTTATCAAAGAATTTTCAGATGCTGATGGCACCAAAATAAAGATTGGTTTTATCAGTGTTTGCATTCCTTCAAATCCAAAAGATTATGTAGTATATGAAGATATGTATGCACAAGCAAAGGCAGCCTATGATGATCTCAAAGATGTTACAGATGTTGTTTTTGGTCTGACACATGTTAAAATTGCACAAGACAAAAAAATCGCAAAGTTGCTTCCAGAGATTCCATTAATTATGGGTGGGCATGAGCATACCAGTCGCTCTGTTTTGGTGGGAAATACCCTTATAGCAAAAGCAGATGCGAACGCGAAAACTGCCTACATACACCGTGTTTCCTATAATAAAAAAACAAAAAAAGCGCGTATTCGTTCAGAATTAAAAGCCATAAACTCAAACATAAAAACGGATGAAAAAGTAGGCGCCATCGTAGCGCAATGGCAGCAAGTATTGAAAACAAAAATCAAAGAAATTGTTTCAAATCCAGCGACGGTTATTTATACGGCCAAAACACCATTAGATGGAAGAGATACTCCCATTCGCAGTGTACAAACCAATTTGGGAAAAATTATTACACAGTCTATGTCTTTTGCCTTTGAAAACCAGGTAGATTGTGCACTTGTTAATGGTGGGTCTATCCGAATTGACGATGCATTGGAAGGGGCGATTACTCCTGTAGATATTTTTAGGGTATTGCCTTATGGAGGCGCTATTTTGAAAGTGAAAATAAGCGGAAACCTATTGAAACGCGTTTTAGATTATGGGATTTTGGCAGCTGGTACAGGCGCTTACTTGCAACGTTTTCAGGCTGAAAAAGTAGGGTCAAATTGGTACATAAAAAATAAGTCCTTAGACCTTACTAAAACCTATGATGTTGCTTTCTCCGAATACTTATTAAAAGGTTTTGATATTCCTTTTTTATCAGAGAAAAACAACAATGTTCTTTCGGTATATCACCCAAAACCAACAGCACTCGGTTCAGATATTCGAAAAGCGGTGGTTTCCTATTTAATATCCGAAACAGAAAAAAGTCTTCTCAACTAGCACACTTTTTTCAACTTTTTCATTTTCCGTATATTTTTATAAGTCCTAGAATTGGTATTGGAATCCAGCGTAAATTCCAAAAGGATGTCCAGGCCTTAAACCAGCAGGTACTCTAGAAACAGCATAGGTATTATTAAGTAAATTTGTTAGGTTGGCTGTCAATTGAAATTGGGGAGTTACCCTGTATTTACTTGACATGTCTATGATGAAATTTGAGGCTACTTTTTCATTTGTAGGAATGGTGCCCGAGCCCGCTAAAGTTCTAAACGCACCATTGTATCGTGCATTTACGTTGATTTCAAATTTTGCATGTTCTAGAGACAATGCCGCGTTTAGTTGGTGTTTTGGAATGTATGGCAATTCATCACCAAGCGTCACTGTTCCCCACAAGCTATCAGTACTTCCAAAACTGTTTAAAAATTCAGTATTGGTGTACGTATAGCCCAATGACATTGGGAATGAAAATCGCGCAGCTTCCGAGGTTATGTTGTAGTTTAATAAGAGTTCTATTCCGTTTACTTTTACAGCTCCTGCATTGAATTGATCTAGCGAACCAGTTCCACCAGTAGCTGCAATATCACTTCCCAATAAATTGGAGTAATCGTTATAAAAACCAACAAATTCTCCTTTCAATTTCCCGAGGCTAAAACGGGTTCCCAATTCATAATTGATACTTTCTTCCGCCTTTTCATCTTCTTTGTTTCCGGGGGGCGAAAACCCTTTATGGATTCCTCCAAAAAGAGATAGATTATTGTTAAACTTATAATTGGCTCCCATTCCAGGAATAAAAACTGCTACACTGTTTTGTCGTTCATTTAAATCACTGCCAGCGCGTGTAATGTCATTCTTACCAAAGTCTTTTCTTTCCAATAAAATGTCTTCATACCGAACCCCTGGTGTAAAAGTCCAGTTTTGGTATTTTAATTTGTAGGTAATGTAAGACGCAAAAGCTTTTGCACTGCTAATTCTGTTAGCATCGGTTCCAGGAACACCTGCCGTAGTTTCAGTTAAAACCCCAGTGTTGGAGATGCTGTATTTGTCGACCCATTGAAAACGATCTTCTTCATCATAATGATATCTGAAACCCAGCTCTAAATCGTGAAATAAATTTTCTGTATACCAGTGGTAATCGAGTTTTGTTTGCATTCCTTGGGCATAGTATGATCGGTTATTTGCCTTCACTGCAATGGCATCAGCTGATGAATTTACCGTTCCGTTTACAATGCTAAAATGATCTGAATAGTTGGTAGGATCATTTAATATATTCGATATTTTTTGCTGGTTACCTTCAAATGTAATGTCGTTTAGTTTGTACCAATTTCTCGCAAAATTATTTCGATAGAAGGTAGTGGTTACTGTAAAGTTTTTAGAAAAACCCAAATGGTGCGTTAGCATGTATTGGTTATGATCTGTAGTCATTTCATCATTATTAGAAGCAGCATATCTCGAAAAAGGATTCGCCTTAAAATCTTCCTCTGTGAGTCCTAAATAAGTTTCATTTCCTTTTTCATCGGCATATTGAAATTTAAAAGCCAAAGATTGCTTTACTGTTTGATTTGGAAATAGTTGAACACGCAGTTTGGCAACCACATCGTTTTTGTTGAATCCAGTATTTTTACCACTTTCTAAGGTTTTAAAACCTTCCGATCCGTAATTAAGATATTCAATAAAGTACCCTATGTTTTTATGATTCCCACCCACTTTTGCATGCAACTGATTTGAATTAAAACTTCCATAAGATGCTCGTACACTACCCGAAAAATCTGTAGGAATTTGCGAAGAAATCATATTAATGGCACCTCCGGTAGTAAAAGGTCCGTATTGCACTTGGCTACTTCCTTTTAAAACTTCTACTGCTTCCATTCTTGCAATGGTAGGGAAGTAATAGGCAGAAGAAGCACTGTAGGGAGCTGGAGCTATTAAAACCCCGTCTTCCATTACTGTGATTTTTGAACTTCTTTCAGGAGAAGTTCCTCGTAAACTAATGTTTGGACGCAATCCAAAACCATCTTCTTCATACAAAGAAACCCCAGGCACAGTTCTTAATCCTTTGTTGATATCGGTAAAACTAAATTTTTGTAACTCTTTAGGAGATAGATAATATGCGGATCCAGTTCTGTGTTTTGCTACGTATTTGTTTCCAAAAATTTGCGTGGTAGAGATTATGATTTCGTCCAATTTTTGGATGCTGTCTAATTGCCCAATTTCTTTATTCTCTTCTTTTTGTTGCCCTGTTAATATGCTGGTAATTAAGAGGGTAAAGAAGGTAATTTTGAATCTCATTTTATTTAGATTAATTATAAATAGCTTTTTCGGGTGCAAATATAGGGTACCAATTTAGTTTTTCAAAGCTTATTTAGAATAAATAAGAATAATATTTTTAAAACATTACTAATCAGTATATTAAATTAATAATAATTGTTCAAATATGTAAAAATTACAAGAAAAAAGGAATTTCAACGCGTGTTCAGCTCTAAAAAAATCTTTGGGCAAACCTTAGGTCTAATTATTAGTAAAAACCCAATAAATAGTTGTAAATTTGCTTGCAATTATACTTTAATTGCAACATGACAGCACACAACGATAAAATAGTAGGCGAAGGACTCACATATGACGACGTCTTATTAGTACCCGCCTTTTCAGATGTACTTCCTAGAGAGGTAATTATTCAAACAAAATTTACGAGAAACATTACCATTAATGTCCCTATAGTTTCTGCAGCCATGGATACGGTTACAGAAGCCGCGATGGCTATTGCGATTGCAAGAGAAGGGGGGATTGGAGTTTTGCACAAAAACATGACCATTGCACAACAAGCGGAAGAGGTTAGACGTGTAAAGCGTGCCGAATCGGGCATGATTTTAGATCCTGTTACCTTGCCTTTATCGGCCACTGTTTTTGACGCAAAAGCATACATGAAAGAACACCGAATTGGGGGAATCCCGATTGTTGATGAAAATGGCACTTTACAAGGAATTGTAACCAACAGAGATTTGCGTTTCGAGCACGACGATCAAAGACCGATTGTTGAAGTAATGACAACGGAAAACTTGATTACTGCATCTGAAGGTACTTCTTTAAAAGATGCTGAAAAAATTCTTCAAAAAAATAAGATTGAAAAATTACTGATTGTAGATAATCAGTACATTCTAAAAGGGCTTATTACCTTTAGAGACATTACAAAAGTGACTCAAAAACCAATTGCCAATAAAGATGCATTTGGGCGTTTGCGAGTGGCTGCGGCATTGGGGGTTACCGCAGATGCGGTTGATAGAGCTGAAGCTTTGGTAAAATCCGGTGTAGATGCTGTGATCATAGATACAGCCCATGGACATACCAAAGGCGTGGTCATGGTTTTAAAAGCGGTGAAAGCGAAGTTTCCGAATTTGGATGTGGTGGTTGGAAATATTGCTACTGCCGAAGCTGCCAAATATTTAGTAGAAGCAGGCGCCGATGCTGTTAAAGTTGGTATTGGACCGGGGTCTATTTGTACTACGAGAGTAGTAGCAGGGGTTGGTTTTCCACAATTTTCTGCCGTTTTAGAAGTGGCTGCTGCCATTAAAGGAACTGGCGTTCCAGTTATTGCCGATGGAGGGATTCGTTATACAGGGGATATTCCCAAAGCCATTGCTGCCGGTGCAGATTCTGTAATGCTGGGATCTCTTTTGGCAGGTACCAAAGAGTCTCCTGGAGAAACAATCATTTATGAGGGAAGAAAATTTAAATCCTATCGTGGAATGGGCTCTGTTGAAGCCATGAAGCAAGGTTCTAAGGACCGTTATTTCCAAGATGTTGAAGCTGATATTAAAAAATTAGTACCAGAAGGCATCGTAGGAAGGGTTCCTTACAAAGGAAATTTGGACGAAAGCATTCACCAGTTCATAGGTGGGTTACGTGCTGGAATGGGTTACTGTGGTGCGAAAGACATTGCTACTTTGCAAGAAAGTGGAAAGTTTGTAAGAATTACTGCCAGCGGTATTAATGAAAGCCATCCGCATGATGTTGCCATTACCAAAGAAGCACCAAACTATAGCAGAAGATAAAAATAAACGAGTTTTTATAGTAAAAAGAGAAGCATCCGCTTCTCTTTTTTTTAGCTTTTTGGTGTGTCTTAGGTTTTTATGTGCCGCAAAGTCGGTAGACTTTGCGGAGCGGGTTTGAATTAATAATATCACTTGCAGCTCCCATTTATTTTAATTAATATCTCTAATTTATAGCCAATTTTTAATTATCTACAACGGTCTCGTCTATGAATAGTTGCAACAATTAAGCACTTAACTTTTTAAGTACAAAACCAAGTTGGGAAAATCAGAGATTTTTCTATAGTAGCACAGATCTAAGCAATTAAGTGTAGCCGTTAATGTCTTTAAATTTTTATTTTCAAAGTTTTTGGTTTTTTTAGGACCACCAAAATCCGTTGATTTTGGCAACTATTAACAGGTATGTTGTTGATTGTAAAGGTGCTACTAAAGCATAATCCGGTAGGGAAGAAGGGGGTGCTTACTATTTGGTTTCCAACAACTCAAATTTACGAGACCAAGCAACCGAAGTGTTTGCTGCCAAATCAATCCCGAAAAAGAGTTCTGGACTCATGACATGCTTTGTGCCCCAAAGGTTTACTTTGTTGGTTTTAAAATTGCCAGTTTCACGAATTGTAAGCTTGTTTTTACGGTTTTTGAGTTCCCATTGCGCGCGTACCCTGTTAGCTCCGGAAAGGTTGCTAAAAAAAAAGGTTTTGTCTATGGTATCTGTAAAAATTATTTTACTATCGCCAAACTGCACCTTCTGTTCTGGGTTCACTGTTTCTATAAAGTGTGTGGGTTGCAACTGAAAAGGAAATTCCAAGCTGTAATTACGACCAATAGGATCTTTGTCAATAGCCATGAAATTGTGCACATATTCATCCGTTACAATTTTTTTGGTCCCGGTATTCTGTAATTTATAATCAATTCTAAAACCGTTTTCAAGCAATAAAATATTCTTTTCCAATACATAGGAATAGCCATTGATAGCTTCCGAGGTACAGCGTATAAAAATCCGATTGAGGCCTTGAGATATCTTAAATGTGGCTGGTTTTATTTGGTATTTTTTCCCTGGCTGGTAAAGTGAATCCTCTTTTTTTAAAAGCCCTACACCAATTTTGTGAAACCATCCTCCAATAGGAGTTTCGGAAAAACCCAAAGGAGATTCTATTCCAAATTCATTGTAAAACCCTTTGCCAAGCACATGCGTTGGGTCTCCTTCGTTGGTTTCACTTCCCGTAACAAAGAGTCCTTTGTACTTTAGAGTCGTTATTTTTCCAGTCCAGTCAAACCTTGAAAAGCAATAGTTTTCAGAGGGCAAATCTACCTGGAGTACTAGCTGATTGTTTTTGAGAAGCTGAGGCATTTAAAGTGCTATCATTGAACGAAACGAAAGTACTTTTTTTTGAGAGATTTTTTTGAATTAAAAGACACAAAAAAAACGCACTTGATACCAAGTGCGTTTTTAGATAGTTTATTTTATATGCATTAGTTTCTCCGTCTTCTTCCGAAACCGCCTGGACCTCTATCGCTAGCACTTCTGCTAGCTCTGTCTGGTCTGTCCGAAGCTCTGTTTGATCCTCTACTAGAATTACTACTTCTTCTTGAAGAACCGCCATCAGAGTTTCTTTTTCGGCCAAAACCACCTTCTCTTTTATTCCCAAAAGACCTTCGGTCTCCACCACTTCTTCGACCGCCACCACGTTCTTTTTTGGTAATTTCTACATTTACCGAGCGACCATCAAAGTCGGGTTGGTTGTCTAAAAATGCGGCTAAGGTTGCGTCTTCGTAATTTTTATCAATTTCAAAGAAAGAAAAAGTATCTAAAATATCAATTGCACCAATTTCTACTTTGTCGCCAATATTTTGCTCATTGATTAAGCCTATTAGTTTTCCAGGGTTTAAGCTGTCTTTTCGTCCAATGTTGATAAAGAATCGCGTCATGTTCTCATCATTTGCTCTTGCTCTAGAATTGTCTTTGGAAGATAAATTGTTTAAATCTTTCGAATTTTCATAATACTTGAGCATGGTATTGAATTCTAAAGAAACAAATTTCTTAATCAATTCCTCACGATCTAAATCTGCTAATTTTTCGAAAATACTCGGTAAGAATGCTTCCATTTCAGATTCATTTACTTCCGTATTTTGAACCTTGTCAATTAAATTGATTAACTGGTTTTTAATGATTTCTTTACCCGTAGGAACTTTTCCTTCTATAAATTTCTTTTTAATGATTCGTTCGATCTGACGTAATTTCCCTTTCTCTTTTCCATTGACTAAAACAATTGAAATTCCTTTGTTTCCAGCCCTACCGGTTCTACCACTTCTGTGCGTGTAGTTCTCAATCTGGTCTGGTAATTTGTGGTTCAATACATGTGTCAATTCCGTAACATCCAATCCACGAGCAGCAACATCTGTCGCTACGAGTATTTTAATGGTTTTCTTTCTAAATTTCCCCATGACAGAATCACGTTGTCCTTGGGATAAATCTCCATGCAAAGAATCGGCACTATAACCATCTCTTATTAGATTGTCTGCAACTTCTTGGGTTTCTCTTCGCGTTCTACAAAAGATAATTGCATAAATATCTGGATTTAAGTCTGCAATTCTTTTTAAAGCAGGGTAGCGAGTTCTTTCTGTAACAGAATAATATTCATGGCTTACATTCTCTGAACCTGTATTTTTTTCACCTGAGGTAATTTCTACAGGTTTGGTCATGTAGTTTCTAGCAATTGCTTCCACTTCTCTTGGAAAGGTTGCAGAAAATAATAAGGTTTGCTTTGTTTCTGGAGTTGCTTCTAAGACTTTATCCAGCTCTTCTTTGAACCCCATGTTTAACATTTCATCAGCTTCATCTAAGACCAACCATTGAACGTTACCTAATTTTAAAGCTCTTCTTTTTATTAAATCGACGGTTCTACCCGGCGTACCAACGACAATTTGCGAACCTTTTTTTAAAGATCTAATTTGTTCTTCCATGCTAGAACCCCCATAAACGGTAGTTACCTTAACATTGGGTAAGTATTTGCAAAAATCTTTAATATTGTTTCCAATTTGTACAGCAAGTTCTCTAGTTGGAGAAAGGATGATTGCTTGAACATTGCTGTTCTTTTCATCTAAAAGTTCTAGTATTGGTAAACTAAAAGCAGCGGTTTTACCGGTACCTGTTTGTGCAAATGCTTTTAAATCGTCTGTAGAAGCAATGATTTGCGGGATTGCTTTTTCTTGAATAACAGTTGGCTTTTCATAGCCTAAAGCTGTTAATGCTTTGTTGATAGGTGCTTTTAAACCTAACTCTAAAAATGTTGACATACTGTGTTATTGTTGATTCACAGACGCCCACCTGCAAACCGTATTTATATTTCGACTCGATTTTATAGGGGTTTGTTCCCAAATTTAAAATCGGGCAAATGTACGTTAAATAATCAAGGTAGGCTTGTTAAAGGCTATAAATTAATTAGTATTCAAACTGTCCAATTGCCGGTAGATGTTTCTAGAAGTTATGGAGGCGAATCCGTTGGTCAAAATTCCTTTTTTATTGACAAGCATAGAACGTGTCATTTTACTTGTCAAAAAAGAATTTGCACTGCTGGTAGGGGGTATAAAGAATTGTTTTTTTATATCCAAGTCATTGATTTGATCAGAACTGTCTCCATCGATTTTAAAGGTTAAAAATTGAATATTTGGATATTTGTTTGACAAATAATTGATGCGTGCCCCCACATAAGATTTTGATACATATTTAGGACTCCAAAAAAACAAGAGTGTATTTTTACCCTGAATAACATCTTGAATGGGATAGCTTGCATTGGTAAAATCATGGATGTAGAAGTTTTCCATTT
>Ga0213861_10001574_pt1 | contig 20044 bp, 25 predicted proteins | sample PICome_4_FD_160110 | JGI IMG/M metagenome (GOLD analysis project Ga0213861, IMG submission 160110) | Coastal seawater microbial communities near Pivers Island, North Carolina, United States - PICO131 | ecosystem: Environmental > Aquatic > Marine > Coastal | place: USA: North Carolina... | reverse complement strand
TGTGCAGGCAATAGCATAAAGCACTCCTCCCAAACAGTGCCACGGTCAGCATCGTTAATATAGTGTACCTCATCAAAGACGACGCACCCCAATTCCTCGTGCAAATCAATATTGAATTCCAATTTGCTATCAGGATGGCGCAAGTTGTGAAGGTGATTGCACAAAATTTCGGTCGTCATAATAAGCACATCTGCTTCCGGATTGTCTTTGATATCACCTGTCAAAATACCAAAACTCACTTCAGGAAACTTCTGTTGAAACTCATAATATTTCTGATTTGAAAGTGCTTTGATAGGAGAAGTATAAATTACTTTTTTGCCTTGTCCGGTGAAATAATGAATTGCGTATTCTGCCGGAACTGTTTTACCGGAACCTGTTGGTGCAGTAACCAAACAATGGTTTCCGTCTTCAGTAGACTGCAAAGCGCGCTTTTGCCAGTCGGAGAGTTCAAATGGGAATACCGATGCGTATGTCATTGTGTTTAATTCTGTTTCACAGAAAACTTTTATTTCAATTATCTGTATATAGACGAAACAACATGCTTTTCTTAGAAAAATATGATATTCAACAGAAATTATGCGAGACCGGTAGTTCTCTCATATACAAAGCCCATTTTCCTGATAAAAATAATGCTGTTATTGTAAAGGTTGAAAAGATAACAAATAATACCTATTTATTAAACGAAACAAAAATTCGCAAATTTTTACAGGGAACCTATGGCATCTCTCCGCTTATTGATTATGGTATATTCCAAACGAAACGCTTCATTGTTTATCCCCATATGGAAAAAACATTGCAAAAATTTTGGATGAAAGAATACGAGGTTTTTGAATGTGCGTATCAATTATTATCTATTCTACAAGATATTCACGGAAAAGGAGTTGTGCATTGTGATATATCAACCAGAAATATTTTGGTCAACAACAACAGTTCAAAAAAACAATACTATTTGAATGATTTTGGACAATCGCAGCATTTTAGTTATGGTCTCCAAGAGAAAAGGAAAGAGGGACTGAAAGGATGTCCTATGTTTTGCAGTTGTCATGTGCATGAAGGTGCCGATTATTCACCACGTGATGACTTAATATCACTTGGATTTGTATTAGTTTATTGTTTTCAAAAAGGATTATCTTGGTGTGGTATTAATAATTGCAAAGATATATTTGAGAAAAAACAGGAATTTAAGGAAAACTTTTGGAACGAAGAAATTCCTCAAGACTTAAAAATTTATATTAATTATTGTTTTCATTTAGGAATAAATGAAAAACCTAATTATAAAATGTTGAGAGAACTCTTCTTTCAAAAACTTTCAAGTGCTGATAATGAGATTAATATAGGCACTTAAAGACACCTTATGAATACAGTGTATATTATGGGAGATTCAGAGCGAGTTACAGCACGCGTCAAGTGGTTCAACAACAAGAATGGTTATGGTTTTGCATCCACTCTAGGAGCTAATACCAGAGATGTTTTCGTGCATCACACTTCACTCAAGGTGGATAAGGAACAGTATCGTTATTTGGTGCAGGGCGAGTATGTTGACTTAGATGTGAGTGCTATCACCGATGCAAACTCTAAGCACCAGTGGCAATCTGCTAATGTGAGTGGTGTTCAGGGTGGTCCGCTAATGTGCGAAACCCGTCAAGAAATGCGGGACAGTTCGCGCACGCATAAGGAGGGTGCCGGAGGCGAGACTCCTGCTTCTGCCTAGAAAGTATAAAATACGTTAATTATTTTATAATATTTTTCTTTCATAATACTAAGATGGAATTTTGCGAAGATTTCTCAGATATTTTAGAAAACTTAGTACAGGTAAAGAAAAATATTACAGTCATTCAAAACCAGATTAAAAGTTTAGAAGGGAGAGTAAAACGGGACCAAGAAAAACAAAAGAAGCAGAAACAACGCCAAAAAAAGAAGACAATCTCTGGTTTTGCAAAACCTGCTAAAATATCTGACGAATTGTGCGAATTCATGGGAATGGAAAAGGGAACAGAATTGGCGCGAACAGAAGTTACAAAACATTTGCATGAATATATAAAGAAAAATTCATTACAAGTGGAGACCAACAAAACTCTTATTGTGCCTGATTCAAATTTAAAAAACTTATTAGCACTGGAAGACGATATTACAGAGGAAATTCATTTTTTCAGTTTGCAGAAATATATGAATCGGCATTTCGTATAAATATAAACTATCAAGTTTTAATTTTGATTTTGATAAAACTTTTTCTAAAAGTTTTAAAGTTTAATCAAAATATGATCTTTTATAAAATATTATTATTACCACGCATAATTATCGCAGTCATAATTTTCTAGGTCAATATTAATTACAGATTGTCCGCGTTCCATAGTCCATTGCTCCACATCTCCTGCCGTATTTTTATAGTAGTTATGAACGATTTTTATATTATTACAACTGTCCAATTTTGAACGAAGCCAAACTGCATACGGATTTACTTCGTTCCACGTGCTAAAATATACTCTCACTTGCCAAAATTTATTTTTTTTTTGCCATGTATCAATTCTTTTTTCAATCATCTCCACTGCCTCGACGGTTCCTAAGTTCAATTGATTAAACTCTTTTGTAATAAGGTCATTCGTTATGCTGTAATCAACATTTTCGATGAATATGCTGTAAACAATCTGTTTGGTTGATGGGGGTACCATAGTATAAATGATTTTTATCCTAATTAAGTTTTAAAATCATTTCAATTTTAATTTATGTTCTCCCAGTAAGAGCTCTTGATCCAAAGAGACCTATTAATGTTCCTACGAATGTTCCAATAGCATCAGTCCATATAGGAGTTTCACCCCCAACAGGGAAGTGATGTGCAATTATAGCACCGGCAAAAGTTGATAAAAATGCACTAAGTGTATCACTAAAAACATTACCGAATCCAGCGCGCGTTAAAGTACCCTTAGGCAAAATAGGGTCTAATGCATCCATACCAAACCAAAGACCTCCATTATCTATAATACCAAAAACGATTCCTACTCCTAATCCTTTTAAAACACGTTCAAAAAATGTACTATCTATTGGACCACCATTTATAAATTCAAAAAATGTTAAATCTCTATGATGCTTTTTCTTATACTTTTCATTTTTGTATTTGTAAGTAATAGTTCCAAGAATAACAATTAAAATATAAGATACAATCATTAACTTGTGAAGTCTTTTCTTTTCGATTGTAGATATGTTAAAAATGTTTATGAAATAATATATAAATACAATTACTCCTAGATTTATGCCAATGTATTCTATCATTTTATATATCATGTTTAGAAAAAATAAATTTTTCTAAAGTGTTTTTGATTATATTTTTCTAAAAGTTTTATCAAAACATAGTATAGTATGTCTAAAACTGAACAATATTTCAGGGGTGCAGAAGATTTGCGTGACATAGATTTGTCTAATTTAGTCAAATCAGGCAAAAATTTATTAGGAAGTGGTGAATTTGGAAATGTCTACACGGTGCGCGACGAAGTAGGAAATGTTGCTCCAGGTTATGTTGTGAAAGCACTTATTAAAGGTATGTTTGTTGACCGTTTTATTATGAATATTCGCCGTAAGTTTGGAGATATTCAATCAGAATCCTCAATGTCCATTGACCCAAATTTCCGTGCAGAAGTCGATGCGTTAGTTGACCTAAAGGGTCAACAGATTGGTCCTAATATTGTGTATGCGAATTACAAAAAATATTACTACGTCATAGAAAAAATGCACGAAACCTTAGTAGATATGATAGAAAAGAATACATTAACACCCAGTCAAACTATGAAATTACTTGCACTTGGAGACCGATACTTGCGTAGTAAATACTTTCACGATGATATGTACCCCCCCAATATTATGTGGTCTGAAAAACTCAATGATTTCCGTATTATTGACTGGGGGATTTATCTTATAATAAAACCGGATACCAAACCTGCGACGATTCTTAAAAAACAGAACAATGCATTTATGCAACATATTATTTGGGTTGCATTAGTTTATACGCAAACTAAAATAGAGGAAGGTGGTCCTGAAGTGGACAAATGGAAAGCAGTTGCCGAAAAACTATCAGCATATATTGAAAATAATTTCCCAGAGAGAATAACCGAATATGACATATTCCATCCCGATTTTAAATATAAATCAGGGGTGGCGCGTGGCGTTAAGTATTTACAGGGTATGCAAGAAGATTATCAAAAGGAGACACATAAACAAAAAACCCGCAAAGGCGGTCGTAGGAAAACAAAGCAAAAGGGTACTAGAAAACGAAATAAACATTGATTAACATTGAATTATATATAAGGCAATGCTAATTCCACTTTTTTGTTCATTACTTATTTCACATTACCCTACTATTTTAGTCCACGGTATTGGTGGCGATGCAACAGACTTGGTCGACCTTCATGATGCACTTGAAAAGCAAAACATAGAGGTGTATTCTCTCCAAATAGGCAATGGGAAACTAGACAGTGTCATTTGGAATGTAAATAAACAATGTGCACATGTTAATACTTCGATTGCTAATCTGCACCTTTCAGCAGAGAGAATAAATTTACTGGGCGTAAGTCAAGGAGGGTTATTGGCACGGTGCTATGCAGAACGGTATGCACATGTGAATAAACGCGTGAATAGTTTGATTACCTATGGCACACCACATATGGGTATTTATACGTCATGGATTCATTTGCCTATGTTGGAGTATTGGAAAAATCCGTTCGAATACGAAACCTATTTGCAAACGAATGATTTCCTTGTCTATATAAATAATGAAAAGGAACATGATGATGCTGAACTCTACAAATCCAATCTTCTCTCTCTCAATCATTTTTTAATTGTCTGGTCGAATATTGATAAAGTGATTTCTCCAGTTGTCAGTTCTCGTTTTGAATTCTATAATATTTCTTTGGCAGAAGAGAGAAAGGCGTTGGAAATCGTTCCTTTGCAAAAAACGGAATCGTATCTGCAAGATAGATTAGGGATGCACACCCTAATGCAAAAAAATAAATTATATATTCAAGAGTATCCATGCGAACATGAACACTTTAAACACCCGGATTGTTTCAATAACAAATTTGATGGAAAAGAAGTGTCTCTTATGGGTTTGACTGTGTCAATATTGTGATAATAAAAATTGATTTATATATAACTTACTTTCACTATATATAAATAGCACAACACTATGTCTACTTCATCACAAAAAGTAACCTTCTACATCGATGCCAGTTATTTCATCTTCTACCGCTTCTATGCATTGGTGCAATGGTGGAAGGTCGCCAAGAAAGACGAACCACTTGAAGTACCGATTGAAACTCCAGAATTCGTTGAAAAGTTCCGCACTACATTTGTAGAGAAACTCAAGGAAATTCCGAAGAAATGTGGCGTCAATCCAAAGAAAACGGAAGTCGCCATGTTTGTTGCCCGGGATTGTCCTCGTTCAGACATCTGGCGAAGAGAAATTTTCCCTGATTACAAAGCAAACCGCAATTATGACGGATTTCAAGGAGGTCCATTCTTTGCTATGGCATACAAGGACGACCTATTTGCCAAAGGAGGTGCTCTAACTACTTTCATACACCCACACTTGGAAGCAGACGATTGTATTGCCCTAGCAGTGAAAGAACAACTTAAACTTAACCCAACCGGACAAATTTATGTTATAACAAGCGACCATGATTATCTGCAATTGATTGCACCGAATGTACACCTTATCAATCTTCGCTATAAAAAATTGGCAGAAAGTAAGACTGGTTCTTATGACCCACGACAAAATCTATTCATTAAGACCGTCATGGGAGATACTTCAGATAATATTCCGGCAATTTTCCCAAAGTGCGGGTATGTGACCGCAAAGAAATGTTATGAGAATCCCGAATTTTACCAAAAGAAAAAGACGGAAAACAGTGAAAAAATGTTTGAACGCAATAATCAAATTATTAATTTTGAGTGTATACCTGAAAAACTTCAGCAAGAGTTTAAAACAATGTTGTCTTCGCAGTAATGGTCTTGCATTTGCAGTTAATTCACCTGCTCTGTAATTTTATATACTTCTTCCCCATCAACAACATTTTTTTCATAGTGAGCGATGACTCGCGGATTTTCAATGTTGCTACGAATATCATCTGGATGATAAACAGTACCAATATCATTAATCCAATACATAATTCCATTAATGTCTTCCAACCAAACCTCAATTTCCTTTTTCACGACATTTTCTCCTTCGTTTTCTCCCTTTTCTTGAGGAGGCGTAATGATTCCGTGAGGGCGTGCCTTGTTATGAGTACCACAAAATTCGCTGCCCTTTTTTTTTCGTCTACTGCATTGGTCGCCGTTGGCTGCCTTCGCAATACACTTTTCATGAAAAGGAATAGGGTTTTTTACCCTCCGCTTTTTAGAATAATCCTCTTCAACCAAACCCGGAAATTCATAACTATCTACGAAATCCATAATTCCTGAAGGCAATGGATGTACACCAAGTTGTTCTCGCAATTGATTCTTAAAATCATCAAAATGTTGCTTGATTGACGCATTCAGTTTGTTTTCGTCCATTGTACCAAGTATTATATCCCATCTTCATATTTGAATAAAGCACTTCAATTTTTATATAAAAATATTAGAATGTCTTTTGGGAAGCGCATAAAAAAGGATTCCCATCGCAATAGCAAAGAGAAGGTAGACGCCATAATATTGGAATCCAATACTAAAAAAATTAGCAACAGATGAAAAAACATATATTGCAAAAGACCCTACAAATAATAGCACGAAAAATTGGATGAATTTATTCATTTATTATATATACATATTATAATATGCTCAATCTTTCGTTTTCAGGTGTAATTCGTTATTGCATGAGTCTAGCACCACTTTTTATTACATGCTTTTTGATAATGGGTTCTGTACTGAACCAAGACGTAAAAGGGTTAGTATATTTAGGAGGAATTTTGATTGTTGCAATTCTTACAGTTGGATTTAAACGTCTTTTCAGAATTAGTCCTCCTACGGACTATAATGCAGAAATGTGCCAAGTGTTCAATTTACCACCACTTATTACTGAATTTTCTGCTCCTGACTTCAATAGCATGTTCTTATCATTTACAACAATGTATCTTTTGATGCCAATGGCATATGGTGGTGCTCAGTTAAATGCATTATTAATAATAATATTAGGAATTTTCGTTCTTGGAAACGGTGTAACACGATACATGACCCAATGTAATAATTTAAGTGATATTCTAGTAGGAAATCTCCTTGGTTCAGGGTTAGGAGTTGGTTATTTCTTTGCGTTCTGGGCATCAGATAATAAGAAATTGCTCTTCACTGATAATCTCGACAGTAACAAAGTTATGTGTAATCGCCCTTCTAAACAGACATTTAAATGTGCTGTTTATAAAAATGGTCAAATCATTAAGAATTTATGATGATTTTCACTGAAATAAGTTTTCAATCGTTGCTTTAATGTACTTAAATTGCGTTTTGCCATAAAATCATTGCGTTGAATATCATTTCCAAAAGAAAAATGATAGTCCCAAGATTTAAAAAGCAGGTCAAAGTTTATCTGTTTATACTTATCTAAAATAGAATGTGGTTGATATTCTTTTTTAGACCTTAAATTTACCGAATTATGAAAATGAAATAAATAATGACGAAGTTCATTTTTAGAAGTGACATAATTAATGGATGTATGTTTTAGATATTCACGTGCATGTTCTCTACATGTAGGACATGGAAGAAGACTACATATCTTAACGATAAATGTTAACAGTTTTTCTCTCTCTTCTTGGAAATATTCTTCTTTAATTTGTTCTCCCATCCAATGAAACAGAATCCAAGTATAAGTTCCCCATAACAGATTGACATCCCGGTTTGCTGATGAATCGCGTTGCATCCTACTTAAATACATATAAAGATAATATTAGTACGATTTTTATGAATTATATTTTACCAGAAGACTTTGATTTTTATAGTGAACTCAAAAAAGAAAATGAAAAAGTGGAGGAATGTCATAAGGAGGAACAACTGGATGAACCATGTTTAATAAGTGGCGAAGCATTGATTCCTACATCGAGTATAAAATTAGATTGTGGGCATAACTTTAATTATGTTCCTCTGCTGAATAGTATACAAGAAGAAAAACATAATATGAATGTAAATTCATACTATTATTATTCATCTACATATCTTCGGGAACATCAACTTAGATGTCCATATTGTCGACAAATACAGGAAAAGATATTGCCCTATTATCCTGAATTACACAAAAAAAGAATTCGTGGTGTTAATTATCCCACTTCTCTCTCAATGGGAACAAATGAATGTAATCATGTTTTCAAAAGTGGCAAAAATAAAGGTGCATGTTGCGGTAAAAAATGTTACCGAGAAAAATGCCAAACACACTATAAAGCAGAGATTAAATTGAATGAAATCAAATGTAACTTAAATGTTTTATCTAAATTGACTTTACCAGAGTTGCGTAAATTGGCTAAACATTACAACCTGAAGAAATATTCAACTTTAAAGAAAAAAGACTTAATAAATTTATTAGTAACTAATAGTAAGTAAGTAATTGATGGAAGGTAAAGAACAACTTATATCCTATGTTAAAGAGTGGGTTTCTATTGATGAGGAGATGAAGCAATTACAAAAAGTTATGCGTGAAAAGCGACAGAAGAAGAAGGAACTAAATGATGTCTTGATTGGGGTGATGAAGCAAAATGAGATAGAGTGTTTTGATACCAATAATGGTAAATTACTTTATTCGGTGAATAAGACAAAAAAAGCAATCTCGAAAAAGATGTTATTTGAAACTTTACAACAATATTTTAAAAATGATGAAGATAAAGCAAAAGAAATTGCGGGATTTATTTTGGAAAGTCGTGATGAATGCGTTAAGGAAACAATTAAAAGAAAAGATGGGGCAAAAAAGGATTAAAAACAATTTATACGTCTTTTATAAATGGAAAAAGTTAAGACTATTAATGAAAAACTAGTATTTTCAAAACCCATTGGTTATAAAAATATTTATACATCTAGTGTAAAAATAAAATAATTTATTATTTTATCATCATTATATAATGGTTATAAAATTACATGATGAGGAGTGTAAAGAAAGATTCGAAGTATATGAGAGAAAAACTAAGGATAAGAGTGGAGTAACAAATGAGATGTTGACTGGCGCTAGGGCAGAGAAAAAAGGATACTATCATCCAGAAGTCAATGAATACGGAACATTTGAAGAAAAGGCATCAAAAATCCCTAAGGGATTTAAAAGAGCAACACAAAAAAGACGAGACCGGTACGTACAAGACTGGGCGTGTAAAAAAAGAAAAACTAAAAAAGAAAGAAAGAAATTATCAAGTAAATTAAAGGGGGCATTAGTGTGGGATAAATGGTATAATGCATCGCGAAAGTATTGGCTTACACTTAAGGATTTTAAGGATATGAAAAAGGGCGATAAAATTGTTGTATTACCTCTTCATCAAAATGCATTAGATGGTCCACAAACCTATTTTAAAGAGTGCATAGCATTTAGACCAGAACAGTTTTTTAAATCAGAAAAAGATACTATAACTTATCAAGGAAATATGCATGTAGGTTCCAAAAATCTTAATAAACCAGACAATAAATCGTGGGGTTTAGACATCGAATATGCAAAAAACAAATGGTCTACATTGTTCGACGGAAATCTACATATGAAAAATAAGTTGCCAAAACACTGGACTAAGTTTAATGAAAATACATCCGTAGGGTATAGAGGACCAATGATATTATGGAGTGATTTGAAGAAACTTCCTAAATTATATTATTCATAATACCATGTCTTATCAATAAATATAAAAGACATGGCAATATGTATTTAACGACGACGTGTTTTTCTTGATTTTCTAGTTTTTCTAGTTCTCTTAGTTTTTCTAGTTCTCTTAGTTTTTCTAGTTCTCTTAGTTTTTCTAGTTCTCTTAGTTTTTCTTGATTTTCTAGGTTTGCGACGTTTTCGTTTTCCTCCATTCATCTGACTAATTTGTGTTAATTTATTGCGTATTGCTTCTAAATCCCGTTCATCAATGAGACCGCGATTCAGTTCACTTTCAAACTGAGTATAACTACGAATATCGGCACGCCGCAATTCTTCTTCACAACAATTAGACATTACGCTTCTCTCATCATTTCCATATCTTCCAGTATTTTTAATATTGTCTAGCAAATTCATAATTTGCGTTTTTAATTCAGAACGACTCATTTATATATTATAGATTGAAAATAAATAAATAATATATAAAATTTAACAATTTAGAAAACCAACTTCAACACCTCTTGCACATTATCCACTTTATGGAATTTTATTCCCTCCAAAATTTCCTTGCGTTTTTCGTATTTCACCAAGAATTTCTGGAAGTCTTCCTCGTTTTCTTCAGGATAAATAAACTCAGTGACCCCTGCTTCTATACCACCAATGATTTTCAAGTCTAATCCGCCAATGGCAGTTACCTTATGTTGTAAATTCATCTCTCCTGTAATAGCTACATTAGATTTAATTTTCTTACCAGTAAGCATACTGTACATGACCATAGTAATTGCAGTTCCTGCGGATGGACCATCTTTGTTAGTTGCACCATCTGGACAATGAATATGAATCCCTTGATGTTTAGTCTCCTCCATCTTAATTCGCATTTTTTCCTGTTGTCCTTTTGTCAAAAGATTCCAAGCAACTGTCTTAGCTACACTCATACTCTCTTTCATTACATCACCCTGCATACCAGTCAATTTAAGGTCTAAGAAATTGCTTGAGTGTATAAATGATGATTCAATGGGTAATACACCACCCATACCAAGAGAGTTTGCCCATAATCCATTGATAAGACCAACGGTAGGGTCTTTATGAATTAAGTATGGTTTAGTTTTGTGTCGGTCTTTCAAATAATTCTTCTCAATATTGTCTTTTGTCAAAACAATCGGCAACGATTCCAATTCAAAAGAATTTTCCAAAATTTCCAAGTTAATCTGCGAATAAATTTCATAAAGAATCTCCTTCAATTTACGGACACCAGACTCGTTTGTATAGCGATTCACCACAAACCGAATTGTCTCATCATCGATTTGTACATTATTTTTCATACCAAGTTTGGTTTCAATTTCTTTAAGCAAATGCTTCTTAGTAATCTCAATCTTATCAATAATCGTTAAACGCTCAAATTTAATACGATGAATGCGGTCCAAAAGAATACGGTCAATAATATTCACATCATTGTAAGAAAAGATAAACAAAACTTTGGAAACATCAATATCAATTCCGTTGAAATATTTGTCTTGGAATTTGTCATTCTGTGAGGAATCAATCAAATGCGTCAAAATACCAATCAACTCTTTACCATTCTCAGTTTTACTAATTTTGTCCAATTCATCAATAAAAATGATTGGATTCATGCATTTACTCTCCATCAAGATATCAACAATCTTTCCCCAAGTGGAACCCACGTACGTGTAATTATGACCTTCAAATGTACTACCATTTGATGACCCACCAATAGCAATAAATGAAAATGGGCGACTATTTCCTTCTTCGTCACGTAAACAATTTGCAATTCCATTTTTTGCAAGTGATGTTTTACCAACACCAGGTGGACCCTCAAATCCAAAACAGTATCCGTTATTCTCTCCCGTAATCCATTGACCCACAATACGTTTAATTTGTTGTTTTGCCTTATCGTGACCGTAAACGGATGTATCTAATATATCATCAACCGATTTCATGTAATTTTGAACATGACTGACATTATTATGTATATTTAAGATACCATTTTTTACAAATGATGCTTGTTTGTGAATATCGTTGTCAATTGTTTTTACCAGTAATTCCCATAATTTATTGTCTTTATTTATATCTTCTAAACAGGTTTCTACATCTTTCTGTAGAATATTTACATTTTTTCCAGTATGAGAAATCTTCTTATGTTGACATGAATTTTTCTTCAAAAACTGATTTAAAATATTAACATTCTTAACTAATTGAGTCTTTTTCCCTTCAATGAACTTGCATTTTAAATTACTGAAATTATAATTATCAAGCAAAGAAGTTGATTCATTTAATGAATGTATTTTATTTTGGACTTCTATGTATGTTGACGCAATACCAATATTTTCATTTAACTCATCAGGAAGATTATCTAAAATCTTGTTAAAGAGTGCAATAGTTTCTGGAATATACTCCATTATTTGTTCTTTTGTATATTGACCAAATGGAATTCGTAAAAGTCCCTCTAAGTACTGTCTTGCTTTAGAACCAGTATCATCACTTTTAGATTTAACTTCCTTCAACTTAGTCATTGCTTTTTCTTTTACCGATTCATTGACCTTCATGAGACAAATTTGTTGTTCAAGTGGCACATTATTTGAGAAATTATACAGTTCTTCCGTGTAAGAAAGCGTATTATTCATAGCATCTTTAAAATATTTCTTATAAGTATTCGGTAAACTGTCATATAACAAAGTCTGCTCTTTAGAATCAATCATATTATTGGAATCCGTTGTTAAAAGGTCATAAAGCAAGTAAGCAATATACTGAAAGTCTTGTTCGTTATTAAAAAGCAGAAGTTGAATGATTGTATTGCGTTTATCAATTATAGAATTTCTTGTAAATTGCTTAACAATACACATGAGTGATTTTGTTTTCATTATTTTCATAGAACTAATGCATGAATACAAATTACTACGCAAATCAATTGAACTATTAATTAAAAGGTCTTTAATTGTTAGAGAGTTAAGATAACGCTCTACTAAAATTTCATCAACATCATCATCTAAATCACGTATGCTTTGAATTTTATTAGTCAAGTAATTATTATTTATACACAGCAATGATATTTCATTAATAATTCCACTAACTATAAGAGTTTTTTTTTGTGCTGGATTATGAATAACCAATTTGCAACCCGAGCAATCAAGTTTAAAATTCTCAGATTGTCTAAGAATAACACACTGAAAGTTCTTCGCATTTCTAGCAAGAGAGAAATCCTCCATTAAAGATGCTGTTTCATCCAATTCTTCTGGAATATGATTCCAACATATTGATTTATAACTAATTGGTTGAAATAATTTCAATAGCAATTCTACCATTTCTTCATCTTCATCTGGTACATTGTTTTGTAAGTAATTTTTATCAAGACAAACTGTTATAAGGTCTGTTAAATTATGGGAACCGTATCTTTTAAAAATTGAAGAAATGTCATTATTAATTGTTTGCAGTGTTGTTAATTGCTCATTGAAATTTTGGTTTGTTATATTTTTTTCAATTGAATGTAAATTTTTAAACAATAGTTCCAAACAATCATTACATATTGCTAAATTGGATGATGAAATGATATTCATCATTTTCAATTGATTTGCAGACAACAATGTTCTTTGCAATATGTCAGAAAACATATCTTGTTTACTGTAAATAAACTCTCTAATCTCAATTAATTTCTTCTTTGAAAGTTTTTTGGTGTTTTCGTTCATATTTTATATATATAGATAAAAATAATAAGCACATCACTCTGTAGAGAAAGTAATAACACCATGGGAATTCCTGCGTATTTTTCACACATTATCAAAGAGCATCGTACAATATTAAAAACAATTTCTTCACCTAAGTTTGGAAAACCAACCCATCTTTTTTTGGATAGCAACTCAATTATTTATGACGTGATAAGAAGTCTGGAATATTCACCTGATGATGCAAACTTTGAAATCAATTGCATAAAAGAAGTATGTAAGCAAATACACTACTACATTAAACTTATTAAACCTACAAAAATGACGATGATTGCATTTGATGGTGTTGCTCCTGTTGCAAAATTAAAACAGCAACAATCCAGGAGATACAAAGGCGCATACATGAAACAAATGTTTCCTAAAAAGGATCCTGAATGGAATACGTCGGCAATTACGCCGGGAACCAAATTTATGAAGGATTTATCATTTCATGTCGAAAAATATTTTGCAAAAAATAAAAATGTACTTGTGTCAACCAGCAATAAATTTGGCGAAGGTGAGCATAAAATTTTTCAATATATCCGTGAAAATGAGAAAGAATTGAAAAATGATAAACTCGTAATTTACGGATTAGATGCCGACTTAATTATGTTGACATTGCAACATTTACGGATTTGTTCAGAGATGTATTTGTTTCGCGAAACACCACATTTTATTAGGTCCATTGATAAGACGTTGAATCCAAACGAACTCTATGCTCTAGATATTCCTGAACTAGCAAAAAAAGTGAAACGTGAGATGAATACAGTTCCTGAATCCAATGCGATTTCTGATTATGTTTTTATTTCATTTATGTTAGGAAACGATTTCATTCCTCATATGCCCGCGCTTAACATTAGAACTAATGGAATAGACCGTATTTTTGATGCATACACGGCAACAATTGCTGGTAAAACCTGTATTACCAAAGATGGTTCAATCCATTGGAACGCTTTCAAAAAATTTATTACCTATTTGGCAAAAAACGAATATCAGTACATCAAATATGAATATGAAGTACGTGATAAACAGGAAAAACGAGTAATGCGCTATTACCACAATAAAGATGAAGAAGAGAAATTTGATGTGCTACCACAAATTCGCCGGCAGGTGGAGCATTATATAAACCCAGGTGAAGATGGATGGCAATGGCGATACTACAAACAATTAACTGATGTCGATATTCAACATTTTTCACCGCAAAAGATGTGTTTGAATTATTTGGAGGCATTGGAATGGACGTTGCATTATTACACATATGGGTGTAAAAATGTGCGTTGGAGTTATCACTATATGTATCCGCCCCTTTTGGAACACTTAGTTCAATATGTTCCATCATTTCAGACCACGCTCGTAGACGACAATCAAAATAAAATTAAATCTGATGTGCAACTTGCTTTTGTTTTACCAGAGAGCGCCTCACATATGTTAACTTCCAAAATGCGCACTAAGATGCAACCCTATTATAAAAGAACAAAGCATTTGGATTCTGAATGGGCATATTGCAAGTATTTCTGGGAGGCACATTTAAAAATACCGCATCTTTCTGTGGAAGAACTAGAGGAGTAAAAAAATTTAATCACAATGTAAAGTAAGAATGGGAAAATATTTATTTGATAAATTTACTTATTTGCATTTTGGGAACGGGATTATTGTTTACTATTGGGGAATTTCGCTGATTTGGTGGATGGTTATGCATACTGTTTTTGAGGTTTTAGAGAATACGAAAGCAGGGGTGCACTTTATTGATAATTATTTGACTATCTGGCCCGGGGGCAAAATTGCTCCAGATACTTTTATTAATTCGGTGGGGGATACATTTGGGGCATTGATAGGTTGGTTGAGTGCATATGGCGTAGAACGATACTTCAAGGCATTGCATCGCTAGCCTCTTCAAGGCATTGCATCGCTAGCCTCTTCAAGGCATTGCATCGCTAGCCTCTTCAAGGCATTGCAATCGCCATGAATTGGGTTGTCAATTGTTCCCGTGTAAGACATCTCAAATCTGCAATAGTTTTATACTGATAAATCATTTCATCCAAACATGCAACAAGACTGTCAATTGCATCCCATTCGTCCCACCCGTAGGCAAATGGTTGTTCACCATCATTTTTTTCCAACATCTTTCGATAATGGTGTTCGCAAAAACTCAATGGGATGATGGTATAGTACTCTTCGTTCCCGTATTTGGCACGCTCGCGGTAATACCAAACAAAGATATATGTTTTCTTTGTTCCACAACAATCAGAGTAGCAACTTCCGTGACATTCATCATTGGTTACATTACTACAAGCAATTGTTGGTTCAATGTATTCCAGAATGAAATCGATTGCGTCATCGACGTTGTCTCCACGTGCCATAGGTTTTTCACCATTGTTGTTTTCCAAAATTTTGTTGTAATGGTGCGGACACAAAGCAACGTCCAATGTTGTTCTGTACTTCTGAAACCCAGTATTTTTTAGTTGGTCTACCTCCCATTCAAAGTTGTAGTAGTCTGTAGTTTTATCACAGTCTGCACTCTCGCCACAATAGCAAGTGTAGTTGACTTCTTGGTTTGGTGAGCATGTGTCTGCGTTCATTGCAAAAGGTTCTGGGTTGAATTACTATCAAAAATTTCAAACCAAAGTATTTCAATTTTCTACAAAGGTATAAAGATTTTTTCATTGTTGATAGTATATATTATGGCAACGGTTCATAACGAATTAGCAGACCGCGAAGCATTTCAAGAAATACTTGAAGCAAATGAAGGTATCATTATTATTAAGTTTGGAGCAGAGTGGTGTCAACCGTGTAAAGCAATCAGTCCCTACGTGCAAGAAATGATTGGTAAACTTCCTCCCCTTTTTACGGTATATGATTTGGATGTGGATGACAATTTTGAAATCTATGCTTATCTGAAGAGTAAAAAAATGGTAACTGGCATTCCAACATTACTTGCTTACTATAAAGAAAACAAAACGTTTGCATCAAATGAAAGCATATCGGGTGCAAATCAAGAACAGTACAATGATTTTTTTATAAAATGCATTGGTAAATCAATGAGATATAGATAAATTTATGCTGGGTTTTCTATTTTAACATTTGTCAACCATCTCATCTCTTGATTTGAAGAAGTCTCTCCGTTATTTAAATCCATATGGTCTAAAATCTCTTGTGGTACAACTCGCATCTGTTTTTCTTGTGCACTGCATATATATCTTGAAAATAATACAGTTACAACGGTAAATCCTACTCCTAAAATAGAAAATAATATAATTCTCTCAACAGATGAAGTATTATTTTCAACTTCATTATTTATCATAATTGAAGATGTTGAGGTAATGTCCATTGTTTACTAATACTAATATATACAAATTTTCTTTTTGTTTAACTCACAATAAAATTGAATCATATATAAAAATAAAGTAAGTAATTACAAACATTATGCCATCTGCTATTACAATTTCGCAAGGAATGATTGTTCTTGTAGAGTCTGACAAAAAAGGAGAATGGTGGGTTGCTCAACCCTGGCAGAGCGAACGTTTTATAAAAGCAATGGAGTTTGGCAAAATGAAATCAATGGGAGGGTGTGTAATACCAAGCGAAAAATCAGAATCATTTGCATATAATGGTTTCACATATCACTTCATCTTGGAGTTTCAGAATGCTGGACCTCCTTGCTACGTTGTCAACGAAACAACTGGAAAAAAGCGTGAAATTAAATATTTTGATTTGAATTCAAGACAGTTTGAAATTCCGGTTGTTCCCAGTAAATTTAAAATAAGGTAAACATATTAAAATAACTGTGTTGTGATTAATAAATGAATAAACCAATTCTACCTAATGAAATAATTTTACTTATTATCTCATTATGTGATGATAAAACATTGTTGACTATGCAGTGCAGTTCACTTTTTTCTACCTTTCATAAGGATATCCAAAAAATAATAGATAAACTTACCCGCGCATACTGGCATATTATGCATGTTGAATATATTGGGTTAATGATGCATCCTCAAATGGAAAAACATATGACTCGTATGTTTTTTGGTGAATTTGGTGCTAGTCGGGAACGCAAAATGTTTTTGCAAGAATGGCAAGAATCAGATGTTGATATTTACAGTTCTCTTTTAAATTTGAATGTGGATACCTTTTTTTCAAAGATGTACAGTGAGAAAAAGAGATTTAGAGAAAAATATGGTGAAGTCGAAACATTTAATGATCTTGCTCCAAGAAACGCGATTTTTAATCGATTTCTTCCTATATTTTCTATAGACCAAATACGTGGTTTAATTGTTGGTTAACATTAGTCTCAATTTCATATTCAATTTCAGTTGTTTTAACAATGAATCTGCTAACTTGTTCCACTGTAGTTTTGGTAGATTTACGTGGTGGACTATTTGAGTCAGTATTTTGGGTTGTAATTTTAACGGTCTCTTTGTTATCCATTGTTTATTATTTTATTTAATTATATCTTTAAATTTTTCTTCTATATATGTATCTTTACTAAAATCATCTGTTTTTATTTCAATGCGATGTTTTGATGTTGTATATTCTTCCAAAATGGTATTGACATCTTCATTATTTTTGTTATTTACAAATTTAACAAAATTATTGTGTTCCATTATAAATTTTCTACCCTCATTTGGTAATTCTCCCTTATATGAAATCAAAATAAGTTCTGCATTCAGGTATGTTTGGTTGTATAAATAACTTACTGCATTAGGAACAACATTTTCTTGCATTCCTTGCACTATCTTAAAATACATAGAAACCTTTGGTAATTGATAGTCTTTATTTAGAGTCATACTAACTGGTAATTCGTGTTCTTCTTCCGGTATTTTCTCTCTTACCCATGTTCCAATATTTTCATCATCAATTAAATTTCCTGAAGAATGCTTTAATTCACCATTAGTAGTAAACGCCATACATTTTTCATCTTCATTTGCAAAATCTCGCAAATATTGATGACGTTTTTTACTCGTGAAATATGTAGGCGCATCAGTTTTTTTGTTTGGGTAATAGACCCATTTATAGATTGGTGTTCCATAATAATGATGATTAAATTTAGATAATCTTGTTGGTTCAAATGGAACACAGCGTTTTTCCGGTTCGTTTGTATCTTCATTCAGAAAAAGGTGCTCTACTTCTTTTCTCTCACCTCCATGATATGTATCCCATATAGAATATATCATATTAACAAAAGATCTTGTATAAAGATGTGTATTAAACATAATTTTTTCCCGATTTTGAATTACCTTTGCTTTCACGGAAGCATAATAGTCTTTATTACTTGCCAATTCAATTGCTTTATTTTTGTATTCATCGAATGAATGACATACCAAATCATCTAAATCTAATTCGTGAAGAATACTTTTTCCTACACGGTTATGGTATGTCTCTGATGTATAGGTTATAAAAGGTACTCCAGCACACACCAAATCAGCGTTGGTTGTATGACCATTTATACGATAAGTATCTAAACCAAGGTTAAAAAGTTGTAACCGATTAAAATGTTGATGACGAGGTGCTTTGGGCATATAAATAACTCTACCATCTTCAATTCCTTTAATTTTAGAATCACTTATTAATTGCTTTATGAAAAGGTCATTAGTGCCTGATGTCAATACTGTAAAAACTAATATTGTATTAGTCGTTCTTTTTAAAATATCCATCCATTCAAACCAAGTTTTTCTGTCAAGTTTGTAATCAGAATTAAAATGTGTAAAAATAAACTTATCTTTTGGTAATTCGAAAAATCCACGCATAACGTATTGCTCTGTCTGAATAAACTCTGGGTTGTTTGATTGATATAAATGAGGTAAATATGCTATTTTCTCCCGATAATATTTTTGAGAATTATCCGGAATCAAAATATCATCTGCTACCAAATAATCTATCGTTGGTAGTCCTAATGTTCCAGGATATCCCAACCAGTGCATTTGAATGGGAGCAGGTTTTTGCAGAAGCAAATCAGTAAAATTATTCACCATGAATCCCTGCATATCCACCAAAATGTCTATTTCATCATGTGCAACAGTTTTTGCTAATGTATCATAACTTGGAGATACTTTAACCGTGCCAATTTCAGTAAATATTTTGGCAAGTGGTTCTCCTTGCTTACAGTAAAAAAATAATTCAAATTGGTTGGTATATTTTGCTAAAAGTTTAAAAAAACGAATACTTAGTTGTCCACTTGGTCTGCAATCATGAAAATCGCGACCTACAAACCCCAACCGCTTAAATTTTGTTCCTGGTTCTCGTTCTGTATACAGTTTTTTAATTGAACTGTCTGACTTGACATATCTGTGATTGTATAATTGTCTTTCTGTAAAATCAAGTCTCATCACTCTAAGATGTTGCCAGTCTGTAATTCCAAGAGGAGCATTTCCTTCTGTAGTATAAATATTATACAACATATATACTAAAAACAGACTAAATTTTTAATTCTGTTATGTCAATCAAACAATTAGGTTTGGAAGGTTCACTAATTTTTCTAATTCGGCGCTTAGGAGCACGATGTTCGTAACCAGTAATCCGTTCTTTTACAATGGTTTCCCATACATCATTT
>Ga0213861_10001573_pt1 | contig 20049 bp, 24 predicted proteins | sample PICome_4_FD_160110 | JGI IMG/M metagenome (GOLD analysis project Ga0213861, IMG submission 160110) | Coastal seawater microbial communities near Pivers Island, North Carolina, United States - PICO131 | ecosystem: Environmental > Aquatic > Marine > Coastal | place: USA: North Carolina... | reverse complement strand
TTTATTGCTTAATTGGGTAAGTGTGCTTTGATCCTCTTGCCAGTTGAAAAAGAAGGATATAAATGCAATGGTTAAAAAGCAGGCAAATAAAATTAAAAACGTAGCCATAATGGTTTGAGACTGTCTCGTTTTTAGAAATGCAAAAACAGGAGTTTTAGGCGTTTTGGTAGCGGTGTTTTTAGTTGCTTTTTTAATCATTGAAATTGTTAAGAGCTGTTTGGTAAAGATACCTTTTTATTAAAAGAGTTCGATCATTCTCTGGCCATAAATAAAACCTGCAATAATGAGCGCAGTAAATGCCGCAAAACTTGGTGCTCCGGCAGCAATGTCTTTAATAAAACCAATTTTTTCATGGTAGTCTGGGTGAACGAAATCGGCCAATTTTTCAATTGCAGTATTCAATGCCTCTGCAACCAAAACTATTCCTATGATGAGGGATTGAATCATCCATTCCGTATTTGAAATATTAAAATACAAACCAAAACCCACGGCGACTGCTCCAAAAAATAATTGTGCTTTAATACTGTCTTCGGTGGTTATTAAAAGCCACATTCCTTTCAATGCAAATTTTAGACTGCGGATTCTTCCTCTTAAAAAACTATCTTTTGGATTTTTCATGAATTTATAGTGCCTTTAGTGCAGCATCGTAGTTGGGTTCTTTTGCAATTTCCGAAACTTGTTCTGTATAAATGATTCTTCCTTCTGTGTTGGTGACAATAAGAACTCTCGAGTGCAAATTTGCCAAAGGACCATTGGTCATTTCTAATTGGTATTTTTTTCCAAAACTACCCGTTGCAAAATCAGACAACATAACTACATTTTCAATCCCTTCTGCACCACAAAAACGTGCTTGTGCAAAGGGTAGATCTCTCGAAATACAGAGTACTACTGTGTTTTCTAGGTTGGCTGCTTTTTTATTGAATGCACGAACAGAAGTTGCACAGGTACCCGTATCGATGCTGGGAAAGATATTGAAAATAATGTTTTTTCCAGCATAATCTCCAAGATTTTTGTGACTTAGATCGACAGCTGTTAAGTCAAATTCTGGTGCTTTTTCGCCGGTTTTTGGTAAGGTACCTATCGTTGTTATTGGATTTCCACCCAATGTAATGTTCGCCATTTTTTTTGATTTTTAATAACATCAAAAATACATTTTTTTGTTGAATTTAAACTGTTACTCTTTTGTTAATATTCCTCAGTTATTATAAATACCTTTGCCATCAGAAAAACAACAAATAGCCGTGAATATTTCACAATACACTTCAGAATTTAAATACAATTGGAAGCTGGCTGCCCCGGTAATGCTGGGCATGTTAGGGCATACCTTTGTTAGTTTTGTTGATAATATCATGGTTGGTCAAATTGGTACAGCAGAATTGGCTGCGGTTTCTTTAGGAAATAGTTTTATGTTTATTGCCATGTCTCTAGGAATTGGTTTTTCTACAGCTGTTACTCCTTTAATTGCAGAAGCGGACAGTGCCAATAATTTTAAGCAAGCAAAATCTACTTTTAAACATGGGCTGTTTTTATGTACTGTTTTAGGAATTGTTTTGTTTTTGGGTGTTTATTTTGCAAAACCGTTGCTCTATTTAATGCAGCAACCTCAAGAGGTCGTAGCATTGGCAATCCCGTATTTAGACTTGGTTGCTTTTTCTTTAATTCCATTGATTGTTTTTCAGGCATTAAAACAATTTAGCGATGGTATGTCGATGACCAGATATCCAATGTATGCTACATTGATCGCCAATATTGTTAATATAGTTTTAAATTATTTGTTGATTTTTGGAAAATTTGGTTTTCCTACATTAGGAATTGTTGGTGCTGCATATGGTACAGTAATTTCTCGTTTTATCATGCTTGCCTATCTTTGGTGGCTTTTGGCAAAGAAAGAACGCACAAAAGCGTTGGTTACGAATATTAAGCTTTTTGTTTTGGAAAAGTTAATGCTTCAGAAATTAATTAATTTAGGAGCACCTAGTGCCATGCAAATGCTTTTTGAAGTGGCTATTTTTACGGCTGCAATTTGGTTGAGTGGTTTGTTGGGCAAAAATGCCCAAGCGGCAAATCAGATTGCCTTAAACCTTTCCTCGATGACTTTTATGGTAGCCATGGGCTTAAGTGTTGCTTCGATGATTCGGGTTGGCAATCAAAAAGGATTGCAAAATTATAAAGAATTGAGAAGAATTGCTTTTTCTATTTTCTTATTAGGAATTTTATTAGCGATTTTCTTTGGTAGCGTTTTCTTCTTATTTCATAAGAGTTTGCCTAAAATTTATGTAGATTTTACAGATATCACCAACTATGCAGACAATTTAGAAGTTGTGTCTATTGCTTCACAACTCCTGTTTGCGGCCGCTATTTTTCAAATATCAGATACTATCCAAGTGGTTGTTTTGGGGGCTTTACGGGGTTTGCAAGATGTGAAAATCCCTACCATTATTACCTTTGTTTCTTATTGGGTTATTGGGTTTCCAACCAGTTATTTTTTAGGAAAAGCTACTAGGTATGGTAGTTTTGGTATTTGGCTGGGTTTGTTAGCAGGTTTGTCTACCGCAGCAATTTTACTTTACTTGCGTTTTAATTATTTAACGTCAAAACTAATTCGTGAACAACAGAATTAACCTACATTTGTGTTTATAATATGACATTTACAGTACTATAGCTTGGACATTTTTCAAGCTGATTTAAAAAGAAACTCATGGAAATCCCAAAATTTTTATTAGCAGACAATAGCAAGTATCCAGAAGATATTTTTATTCTTCATACGGAGTATCCTCGTTTTTTAATCAATTTAAAAGACGATCAAATCGAATGGTTTGAGGATTTAACCGGAGAAAAAGAAGAAGATATTGCCACCGAGTTGGCCGATTTAATGGACAAAGCGGGCCTGTTTTATGACAAAGAAATTGGGCAATACGACGGCTAAATTTCTTACCGAAACTATTTTTCATTACTCTTTTGAAATGAGCTTCTAAAAGCTTCGATGTACTGAACTACGAAAAGTAATTTTTCGTAGTTTTTTTTGCACTGCTATTTCGACTTCAATTCCCCAAATCTTTTTTTGTTTTTCTCTTTTTTCCGACAGTTTAGATGTTCTTTTTTTAAAAAATAAAGCTTCTTGTCGCTCAATTATTTTTTATAAAACTGTTCACTTATTTTTTTAGATTCTTTTAATTAATTTAATAGCTACTAAAATATTGTTAATCAATATTTTATATTTTATTTAAAATAGAAGATAATAACATATGTTAATTTTATTTTTTTTATTATTTTGGCGCTATAAAAGTTGAAAAGCACTCTTCGATTGGTAATGTCCCAAACTGGCGCTTTTGAAAAGCCAAAATATGGAGCTAGTAAAAATCAAAATGGAATTGTATCTTTATCAGGAGCTACGGACTATTATCCCGGCGGGATGCCCATGCCCAATCGGCAAATTGTGAATGGAGAACGGTACAGATATGGGTATCAAGGAGAGTTTGCAGAGACGGACCCAGAAACGAGCACTTTTAATAGTTGTTTTATTATTTACTGTTGCGTGTAGTAATCGTAATCGGTGAGTACAACTTTTAGAAAATCTATGGGCTTTAGTTCCGTTTTAATTCCTGTAATTTCTATAATACGTTCGTGCAGTTTTATAATAATGGCATGCTTTCTTTTTTGAAGCGCAGTGTGGTAGAGTTTCTTTATCGTTTGAGCATCTGCATCCGAAAGTAGCGTTACTTGCGGAAAAGTAGGGGAGTAGTCTTCCGCTGCATCTGCCAAAAGAACTTCCTGCAAAGTCACTCTTTTCTTTTCACTGATAATGGTGGTGCCTGCTGCTAGGTCTCCCAAACGTTGTCCTTTTCCATTCAATAAAATAGTTAACACTGCTACCGAACCTGTGGCCATTTGAATATCGATGATTCGCATCATCCATCTGAGCAGATAATTCCCAAGGGTTGGTTTAGAGCCATCCAGCTTAACCACTCTGGTTTTATTGATCCGTTTGCCAGGAGTCTGACCGTTCCACAAAGTTTCAAAAATCAACGTATAAAATAGCATGGGCAAGCTAAGAATGAGTGATATGGCCCACTGTTGCATTCCAAAATTAAGATTCAGCCAAGACATTATAAAAATTAAAAGGATGGAATAAGAAATGATGATCAATAGGTCTATTAAAAAGGAACCAATGCGGGTGGTAATGTGCGCAACGTTTTGATGAATGTTAATATTTTGAGCAGTTTCTATTTGAAAGTTATCCATTTTTTCTTTAATTTGTTATACCAACTTTTTTCAAAGAATTGCTAAGATAATAAGTTTCTATGGTTTGCGAATTTCAGCATTTACTTTTTAATGATAAAACATTTTTCAGCCCATGAGAGAGGCAGCATTTGTTCGGAAAAACAAAGAGAAATGGGCGCTTTTTGAAAATATTCTTTCAAAAAAAGCACAGGTTTCTCCTGACAAATTATCGGATTTGTACATTGAAATTACCGACGATTTAAGCTTTGCCAAAACATTCTATCCAAAAAGCAATACCACGCAATATTTAAATACAGTTGCCGCAAAGGCACATTTGAAAATATACAAGACAAAGAAAGAAGGTAAAAACAGCATTGTCAATTTTTTTAAAATAGGCTTTCCTACCGCTTTTTATCAGTACCATACACAATTGGGGATAGCATTTTTAGTATTTGCTTTTTTTACACTCATTGGTGCTTTTTCTGCCGCGAATGATATTGACTTTGTACGGCTTATTTTAGGAGATGGCTATGTAAACATGACCCTTGAGAATATTGGAAAAGGCGATCCGATGGCAGTTTATAAAGATGCCAATGAAATAGAAATGTTTTTAGGAATTACCATTAACAACATTCGAGTAGCCCTGTATGCTTTCATTTTTGGAATGCTTTTTTCTGTTGGAACTCTTTATGTAATGATGCAGAATGGCATAATGTTGGGGTCATTTTTATATTTTTTCTATGACCAAGGTTTGCTATGGGAATCTTCTCGCACCATTTGGATTCATGGAACTATCGAAATTTCTGTCATCGTAATTGCCGGGTGTGCCGGACTGGTTTTAGGGAACGGTTTGTTATTTCCAAAAACATACAGTCGTTCCGAATCTTTTAAAAGAAGTGCAACGGCAGGTTTGAAAATTATGGTTAGCACCCTTCCTTTTTTTATAGTTGCTGGTTTTTTAGAGGGGTTTGTTACACGACACACAGAAATGCCCGATTGGTTGGCTATTTGTATCATTGCTTCCTCATTTTTCACAATTATTTATTATTACATCCTATATCCAATAAAATTAAATCACAAAATTCAAACAGATGGAAGAATCTAACATTATAACATTTAGAAAAGAAAGAGATTTAGGCGCAATTATTACAGACACTTTTAAATTTATTCGCATCGAATGGAAACCTTTTTTTGCATTCATTTTTAAAGTAGCCCTTATTCCCATAATACTTTCCTTTGGGATCAGTGCTTATTCAAATACATTTGTATTAGATACTTCTTTTCGTGTTGCCCCACTTGTTTTAAATTTTGTCAATTACTTCTTGGTATGTATCATTTATTATTTAATTACCCTCTCTGCACTGTCCTATATCAAAAGTTATATTGAGAATGAGGGACTTGTAGATGTTTCAAAAATAAACGCCTACAGAATCACAAATGTGCTTCCATTTTTAGGCATGGGATTTGTTTCTTGGATTCTTATTGTTGTGAGTGCATTGCTTTGTTTTTTTCCAGTATTTTATACGGGTACGGTGCTTTCTTTTGTAGGATGTATGTATGTTTTTGAGCACAAAACAGCACTGGATTCAATCGGAGCTAGTTTTTCATTTTTGAAAGGACATTTTTGGGAAAGTCTTGGAATTTTATTTGTTGTTGGATTGTTATTAGCCATTTTGAGTTTTGTGTTTTCATTGCCAAAGATCCTATATACCATGATCGAAGCCTTTTCTGTTATGGAGAGTAAGGACATTACACAAATATCTGGACTGTTTTCGAATCCAGTTTTCATACTATTTGCTTTTATTTCTTCAGTTGCACAACAACTTTTTTCTGCCATTTTTACTGTTTCTATTGCATTGCTTTATTTCGATATCAACGAACAAAAAAATGCCTCTGGTGCCATGGATCAAATTAACAATTTAGGAAGATAAGGTTGCTCAAATACTTCATTTACATATCATTGTTATGCGGTACGCTCACTCTTTTTTCACAAGAAAAAATGACCGGAATTCGCATGGATTCTTCCCAGGTAACGCCAAAAAAGTTTGATCAAAAAGCCTTGGATCAATTTAAGAATCAAGACGAATTTAATTATACCACAAAGCAAGATGAAGAAAATGTTTTTGAAAAAACGTGGGCATGGTTGGGTAGAGTGGTGAAAAGAATGCTATCCTTTATTTTTGATGATATTGGTCCTGCTGTAGGTGTGTTGGCGGCAATAGTAAAAGCAATTCCATGGATTGTTTTAGGGCTTTTGCTGTTTTTTATGCTCAAGTTTTTTTTGAAAGTAAATACTCGAAATGCTACTGATGTACTCGCAACAATACCCTCCATTCAATTGACCAATGATGAAGCGCTCATAAACAATTTACAGTTAGGTGAACTCATTGCGCAAGCGATTCAAGAAAAGGATTACCGACTGGCAGTTCGATTTTATTACTTACAAATTCTACAAAAGTTGACTGATAAAGAATTGATTGTTTGGCAGCAAGAGAAAACAAACGAAGATTTTATACGAGAAATAGCCCAGCTCAAATTTGCCTCAGATTTCACTGAAATTACTCGATTGTATGATTTTGTCTGGTATGGTAATTTTGAGATTAATGAACCCGAATTTTTAAAAATAACCACTTTATATAACACGTTGACACAAAAAATTAGTGGATAAAAAACTCAAAATATACATCGCTCTTTTTATCGCCATTGTTGGGGGATTAATGTATGCTGAAGCTACAAAGACCCAACCAATTAATTGGTTTCCGAGTTATGCCGCAAAGCATAAAACCCCCTATGGCACCTATGTTTTAAAAACACAGTTACCAAGTTTGTTTCCAAAAACTACCGTTAGAGAAATTCACCAATCGCCGTTTCAATTTTTAACCGATACCACAAGATCGGGTACCTATTTCTTTGTAGATGGATTTCTTAATTTTGACAAAGCAACATTTAAAAAATTGCTGGCTTTTGTTGCAAGAGGAAATACTGTTTTTGTAGCCACCAATGGTGCTAATATTGATACATTGGGGCTAGAGACCCAACAAATGATCACCACAGAATTGGAGGAGAATTTTGAAATAGCATTGTTAAATCCGTCTTTTAGTAAAGTCAATTTCACTTTTGATAGGCCCTCAACAAACTTAGTATTCGCAAAAATAGATACGTTAAAATCAACTGCTCTAGGGAAGTTAATGGCTACAAACCAAGAGAAGGAAGTCGTATCAGAAGGTGTTAATTTTATTGAACATCCACATGGAAAGGGGCATTTTTATTTTCATACAGCTCCGTTGTTGTTTACAAATTACAACCTTTTAAAAGAGAACAATGCCACCTATGTAGCAAATGCACTCTCCTACATTCCTGCCGATCAACCTATTCTATGGGATGCCTACTACAAGAGCGGAAAAAGTAAAATAAGTTCCCCAATGCAATATGTTCTTGGATCAGAAAACTTAAAATGGGCTTATTATATGGTGCTAATTGGTGTGCTTTTCTTTGTGATTTTCAAATCAAAAAGAGTACAAAGAATGATCCCCGTTGTACTCCCGTTAAAAAACCAAACCCTTGCATTTACAAGAACAGTGGCAAATATGTATTATGAGAAATCTGAACATAAACACATTGCAACACATAAAATAACTTATCTTTTGGAACACATTAGGACAAAGTTACACTTGTCAACAAGTGTTTTTAATGAATCTTTTTACAATCATTTAGCTGCTCGAAGTGGTAATAAAAAAGAAGATATTCTCTCGTTGTTCAAAACAATAGGAGACATTGATCAATTAAAAAACATTACGAAAGAACAATTAATTAATTTAAATAAAAAGATTGAGTCTTTTCTGGAGAAACAATCAAGATCTTAAAAAAAATATAATCCTATGGAAAATACAGAAAACAAAGCTCAGGAAGAAAAATCTTTTTCAAACAGAATCGATTTATCCCAATTAAAAGCAGCAGTTGTAGCTATTAAAGCACAGTTAAAAGAAGTGATTGTTGGGCAAGATGACTTTATCGAATTGTTGTTGGTTTCCCTATTGGCAGATGGACATGTTTTAATTGAAGGAGTTCCAGGCGTTGCCAAAACAATTACTGCAAAATTATTGGCAACAACCATTGCTACAGATTTTAGCAGGATTCAGTTTACACCAGATTTAATGCCTTCTGATGTTTTGGGAACCTCTATTTTAAATATGAAAACTTCTGATTTTGAATTTAAAAAAGGCCCTATATTTTCCAATTTGGTGCTTATTGATGAAATCAACAGAGCCCCAGCAAAAACACAGGCAGCCTTGTTTGAGGTCATGGAAGAAAAACAAATTACCATCGATGGCTTACAATATAAAATGGCACCTCCTTTTATGGTATTGGCCACCCAAAACCCCATTGAACAAGAGGGGACTTATGCTCTTCCAGAAGCACAATTAGATCGTTTTTTGTTTAAGATTAATGTAGTTTATCCCAATGTAGCGGAAGAAGTTCAAATTATAACGGCACATAATAAACGGAGAGGTGCTACGCCACAAACCTTGGTGAAACCGGTATTGACAACAACAGAATTAGCGCAATTTAGAGATCAAATATTTGATATTTTAGTCGAAGAAAATATCATACAATACATAGCAGCAATCATTTCAAACACCAGAAATCACCCACATCTATTTTTAGGAGGTTCTCCAAGAGCTAGTATTGCGGTATTAATGGCATCGAAGGCTTTTGCGGCCATTAATGGGCGTGATTTTGTAATACCAGAAGATGTAAAGAAAAGTTTATTTCCTGTTTTAAGACATCGTGTAATGTTAACACCAGAGCGAGAAATGGAAGGGATGACCACCGATAAGGTCATCGATATGATTATTCAATCCGTAGAAGTACCAAGATAATTTGAAATTTTATAAATCACTTTATATTCACAGTCGTTTTTTCGCTTATATAAGCGGAGTTGCTGCGCTATTCCTAATTTCATATTGGATCCAATTTTTTTACAATCTAGCTTGGGTAGCGACATTAACTCTTGTTTTTTTTATAGCTTTTGATTTGGTGCTACTTTACAAAACAAAAAACGGCATCCATTCCAAGCGAAACCTACCCGATAAATTTTCAAATTCCGACGAAAACCAAGTTGCTATCTTTTTGGAAAACAACTATGCGATCCCTGTTTTTTTAAGTATTGTTGATGAACTACCCATACAATTTCAAAAAAGAGATTTTGAATATACAACCCATCTCAAGGCGTTTGAAAATGAAACCTTTCAGTATGCTATCATTCCTTTTGAAAGAGGTCTGTATTTTTTTGGGAATATCAATGTCTATGCTTCCACTTCCTTGAAAATATTTGCAAGAAAGTATCAATTCGACAACGAAAAAAAAGTAGCAGTATATCCTTCTTACATTCAAATGAAAAAATACGAATTTTTGGCCATGAGCAATCAATTGACAGAATTTGGTTTGAAAAAAATAAGAAGAATTGGCCACACCATGGAGTTCGAAAAAATTAAAAACTATATCGCTGGAGATGATGTTCGAACAATTAATTGGAAAGCAACTGCAAAACGAGGCGCTTTAATGATCAATCAATACCAAGACGAAAAATCGCAGCCCATCTATTCGATTATAGATACCAGTAGGGCGATGAAAATGCCTTTTGAAAAATTGAAATTATTAGATTATGCGATCAATGCAACCTTGGCATTTTCGAATATTGCTTTGTTGAAAAACGACAAAGTGGGCATGATGACCTTTGCTGAGAAAGTTGACAATGTAGTTGCTGCGCGTAATAAAAAAACAAATCTATCGATCTTAAATGAAGTTTTATACAACGTAAATACCGAGTTTAACGATGCCGATTTTGGATTCTTAAATGGCATGATAAAACGAAAGATAAACCAGCGAAGTTTACTTATTTTGTATACCAACTTTGAACATATTTCTGCTTTGAAAAGACAATTGCCTTACTTAAAGTCCATTGCAAAAAAACACTTATTGGTTACAGTATTTTTTGAAAATACAGCATTGGACGCAATCATCAAAGAAAGGGCCGATGATCTTCAGGGAATTTATTACAAAACCATTGCAGAAAAGTTTTCCTATGAAAAACGCTTGATTGTAAAAGAATTGGAGAAATCGGGAGTACATTCTATTTTAACAAAACCAAGTCTGTTGTCTGTGAATGTGATTAATAAATATTTAGAATTTAAATCGAAAGGACTTATTTAAAGAAAAAAAGAGAAGCCTAAGCTTCTCTTTTAAAAGTTTATATACGTTTTGTTATTCTTCTTCTGTTGTTGCTTTTGGCATCTCAATATTCAACTTCACCATGACCAATTCCGTAATATCAAAGGCACTATCTACATAGGCAAATTCATTTCCCTGAAGGGTTAAAATTTGTGTATAGTTGTTTTCTTTTGCAACGGCTCTAATTGCATCTCCCAATTTTTTATACAAAGGCTTCATCAATTCGTTTTCTTTTTGTCGCATTAATTGTGTTCCTGCTTCCTTTGCCTGATTCACTTCAGCTTCAAATTTCTGAATTTCAATCAATTTTAAAGTTTTTGTATCTTGAGAAATACTATCAGCGAAATCTCTAAATTCATTCAAACTGTTTTGATAGGCTGTTACTTTAAGGGCAAAAACAGAATCCAATCTTTCTGCATATTCTTTGGTTAGCTTGACAACAATTTTACTTTCGGGCATTACACTCAACAAATAATCACTGTTTACAGTTCCTACTTTAGATTGTGCGAGTGAAATACTGCTTATTAAGATGGCAAATAAAATACTAATTTTTGATTTCATGTTTTTTGTTTTGTTCGGCAAAGATATAAAAGGGATTGACTTAGAAAAAATTACGGTTCTTTAATAGCGTTCATTTTTTCTGTAATTGCTGTAATAATTTTTTCAATACCCGTTTGAGAGTCAAACCAGAGGGTGTCTTTGTCTCTTTTGAACCAGGTTAATTGTCTTTTTGCAAAACGACGCGTATTCTTTTTAATTTCTGATACCGCAAATTCTTGCGTAAATTCTCCTTCAAAAAATGAGAATAATTCTCGATATCCTACTGTTTGTAATGCATTGAGCTGTTTGTGTGCATGTAGCTTTTTTGCTTCTTCCAACAACCCATTTTTTAGCATGTGGTCTACACGTAGGTTGATGCGGTCATATATATGGGATCTTTCTGCATCCAATCCAATTTTTATAGCAGTAAAATTTCTTGGCGCTTTGGGTTTGTTTTTATAGGAGGAATAGGGGCGTCCACTTCCAATACATACCTCCAGGGCTCTTATAACCCGTTGTGGATTGTCTATTGCAATATTATTGTAGGTTTCTATGTCCAACTCTTTTAGTTGATTTTGAAGTGCTTCCAAGCCTTTGGTCTCTAGTGCCAAATTTAACTCCTCTCGAACCTTGGGGGCTACTTTTGGAAATGCATCCAAACCGGTTAATACAGCGTCTACATACAAGCCACTACCGCCTACCATAATTTGCACGGTATTTTCTTGAAACAATGTGGCTAGTTTTTTAAGGGCATCTTTTTCAAATTGCCCTACATTATACGCTTCAAAAATACTTTTGTTTTGAATGAAATGATGGGTAGCAGCAGCAAGTTCAGTTTCCTCTGGAACCGCCGTACCAATTTTCATTTCCTTAAAAAATTGTCGAGAATCACAAGATATAATATCGCTTTTAAAATGTGTTGCGAGTTGAATACTGAGTGCAGTTTTTCCAATGGCTGTTGGTCCAACAATGGTAATTAAAAATTTTTGTACGTCTTTCATTCGTTGAGTATACTTCCGCAGTCATCACAAAATTTCGCATTGTCTTTATGGGTGTCCTTTAAACAACTCGGACAAGATTGTGTATTGCTATCGATTTTGTTTGTGTTTTTAGCAATTTCAGAACTCACAATCCCTGTTGGAATGGCAATGATACCGTATCCTAGAATCATAATGATACTTGCAATGAATTGGCCAAGGGGTGTTTGTGGAGCAATGTCTCCAAAACCTACGGTTGTTAGGGTTACAATTGCCCAATAGACACTTCGTGGAATACTCGTAAATCCATTTTCTTCTCCTTCAATCATATACATAATGGTTCCCAGAATAATACAGACGATGACCACGAAAAATAAAAAAACTGAAATTTTGGCTCTGCTAGATCTTAGAGCAACCAATAGGGTATTGGAAGCGCCCACATAGCGAGTGAGTTTTAAAATTCTAAAAACTCTTAACAGTCGCAGTGCTCTTAATGCAACCAGGTGATGTGAACCTACAAAAATAAAGGAAAGGTATTTTGGAATGGTCGAAAGCAAATCGACGATGCCATAAAAGCTGAAAATATATTTGAAAGGTTTTTTTATTGAAATCAAACGTAAGATGTATTCCAATGAAAAAAGCAATGTAATGCCCCACTCGGCGATGTCTAAAAAATTATGGTATTTGGCGTCGAAACTTTCAATACTCTCCAACATTACGAGCAGGATACTCGCTATAATAGCAATTAGAAGAATGACATCGAAGAGTTTTCCTTCTTTGGTATCTGCTTCATAAATAATTTCATGAAGGCGCTGTTTCCAAGTTGTTTTTTTTATTGTTGCTTTCAAGTGTTCTATTTGTGTGTTTGAAGTAACGAAGTTATGCTATTTTTATCAAAATTTATTTTGAAAGAAGATTATGGTGATAAACGTATTAACTTTTGAACATTGTTTTTTTTGAGGTAGTTTTTTATAATTGTTTTAGAAATTTCTTTATTTTCAAAAGGTGTTAGTACCTTTTTTAGGACATCAATTTTATTTTCTTGGAAGGCTAGATTGGTATATCCATAGCCATATACTGCATTTCCTTCCACTAAAATAATAGCGTTTTCTCCCACTTCACGCCCTCTTTCAATAATTAAAAAATCATTATTATTAAAATGGTCATTGCTGCGTTTCACGTGTTTCTTAAAGTTGAATTTTGGGGCCAATGCCGCCAATTCTATCTGGTATTTTAATTTTGTAAACAAATCATTTCCAGTTTTTTCAAAGCTTACAGAGGCGGTTCTTTCTTGTATTTTTACCGTTCTTTTGCCTTCTTTTGTAAATAATTGATTTACTGCTGCTTTTATATTTTTCCCTTTTCCAATGTAAATGATGGTTCCCTTTTCATTGTGCACATAAAAAAGTCCTTGTGCAGTTGGTAAACCCTCCAAGATGAATTGAAATTTTTGTTTTTCTGTTCTTTTATCAAAATATTTGATGGTATTTTGTATAATGTCCTTGTGCACATCTTTCTGAAGTAACAACTTAAACAATTGTACGGTGGCCAAAGCATCTCCATTTGCTCTGTGTCTGTCTGTAATTGGAATACCGAGTGATTTCACCAATTTTCCTAAACTGTAGGAGGGTTGGTCTACAATAAGTTTTTTGCTCAATTCAACCGTACACAAGGTGTTTCTTTCAAACTCAAATCCTAGTCTTGAAAATTCAGTGCGTAAAATCCGATAATCAAATGCGGTATTGTGTGCAACGAGAATACAATCTTTTGTAATTTCTACAATTCGTTTTGCAACCTCATAAAATTTGGGGGCATTTCGCAACATCTTACTATTGATGCCTGTTAGTTTTACTACAAATTCTTGAATTTCTTTTTCGGGGTTAACCAAACTTATAAATTGGTCTACAGTATTTTGACCGTCAAATTTATAAATGGCGATTTCTGTAATCCCTTCCTCGTTAAATTTTCCTCCGGTAGTCTCAATATCTAAAATTGCGTACAAATTTCTTTTTCTTTGATGCTAAATTTACGCAATGTAATTGCGACTACCAAATATAGCACTCCCTACCCGTATCATATTACTTCCGTTTTTAATTGCTAACGGGTAATCTCCACTCATCCCCATAGAGAGTATGTTCAATGCGCAATTGGTAGAAGCCGTTTTTTCTTTTTGACGATCAAAGAATTGCTTTAACGATTTAAATTCTGCTTCCAATTGTTTTTGATTGTCTGTAAATGTGGCCATTCCCATAAAACCAACAATGGAAATATTTTGCAAGGTTGCCAATTCTTCAGAAGTAATAATTTCTTCAATGGCATCAAAAGACAATCCAAATTTAGAATCTTCTTTGGCAATTTTTGCTTGTAACAAACAGTGAATTACACGATTGTGTTTTTTGGCTTGTTTGTCGATCTCTTTTAAGGTTTTAAAGGAATCTACTCCATGAATTAAATCCACAAAATGTGCCATGTATTTCACCTTATTGCGCTGTAGATGGCCAATCATATGCCATTGAATGTCTTTTGGCAGTGCCTCAAACTTGTCTGCCATTTCTTGAATTTTATTCTCTCCAAAAATGCGTTGCCCTGCATCATAAGCCTCCTGCAAGTCTGCAATGGGCTTTGTTTTTGAAACTGCCACCAGGGCTACATCTTCTGAAATAGTGGCTTTTATTTTTTCTAAATTATCCTTAATCATTTTCTTTTAGTTGCTTATGCCAATAGCGCTATAATCTGATTTGCTAATTCGCTACCGATTCGATCTTGTGCCTCTTTGGTGGCAGCACCAATATGTGGGGTTAAAGAAAGTTCTGGATTCATCAACAATTGCATTTCTGGAGTCGGTTCTTTTTCAAAAACATCCAATCCAGCAAACAATACTTTTCCTTCTTCGATGGCATTTACCAGGGCTACTTCATTGAGAATCCCACCTCTTGCGGTATTTATGATTCCAACACCCGGTTTCATTTGTTGGATCTCGTTCTGATCAATTAAATAATTTTCGGTGCTTGGTGTATGAATTGAAATAAAGTCAGCTTCCTTAAAAACCACTTCTTTTGACACCGTGTCGATATTGAAATTCACTTTCTGACCATCGAAAAAATTCAAGGAAATGGTAGCGTTTTGAATAAAAATATCGGTAGCAATTACCTTCATGCCCATTCCTAAGGCAATTTTTGCCGTTTCTTGACCTATGCGACCAAAACCTATAATTCCAAGCGTTTTGCCTCGTAACTCAATACCCTCTGCATACATTTTTTTTAAATCATTGAAACGGGTATCTCCTTCTAATGGCATTTCTCTGTTTGCTTGGTGAAGAAAACGAGCCAATCCAAATAAGTGTGCAAAGACCAATTCTGCTACTGCAATGGAAGAGGCTTCAGGAGTATTGATGACATGAATTCCTTGGTCTTCTGCAAATTGTACATCGATATTGTCCATACCAACGCCTCCGCGTCCAATTAATTTAATACTTGGACAGGCTTCCAATAATTCTTGACGAATTTCAGTTGCGCTTCTTACCAAAACGGCATCAATACCGTTAGTATTGATGTAACTTTCTAATTGATTTTGTGCTACTTTTATGTTGAGTACTTCAAAGCCTGCAGCTTCCAAAGCGTCCATTCCATTTTGTGAAATTCCGTCGTTTGCTAATATTTTCATTCTAAATTTTTCTGAGTTGGACAATTTAAAAGTAAGTTTTGGATACAAAACTTACTTTTAAATAGCTTATTTTATAGTTTTTTCTAGTGTTTGCATAGTGTTTACCAATACTTGTACGCTATATAAGGGCAATGCATTGTACATGCTTGCTCTATAGCCACCAACACTTCGATGTCCGTGTAAACCATTGATTCCGGCTTCTTTCCACAGGGTGTCAAAAGTGTCTTTTAAAGAAGGGTCTGTGAGGACAAAAGTAGCGTTCATTGTACTTCTGTCTTCTTTAGCCACTACGCCTTCAAACAGGGGGTTTCTGTCAATTTCTGCATACAGCAATGCTGCTTTTTTATCATTTACTTTTTCTATAAAAGGAATGCCTCCTAGATCTTTCAACCATTGCAGGGTTAATGTAGCAACATATACAGCAAAAACAGAAGGCGTATTGAACATGCTGTCTTTGTCGATATGGGTTTGGTAATTGAGCATTGATGGGATGTGTCTGGTTACTTTTCCTAAAATTTCTTCCTTAATAACGATCAAAGTAGCACCGGCAGGTCCCATGTTTTTTTGCGCTCCGGCATAAATTAAATCAAATTTCTCAAAATCTAACTTACGTGAAAAGATATCTGAGCTCATGTCACAAACCAAGGGTGCATTGGTGTTTGGAAATGTCTTCATTTGTGTGCCGGCAATGGTATTGTTACTTGTACAGTGAAAATAATCGATATCTTCAGGAAGGGTGTAATCTTTTGGAATATAGGAAAACCCTTTGTCTTTGGAGGATCCCACTTCAATGATTTCTCCAAAAGCCTTAGCTTCTTTAATGGCTTTGTCTGACCAAGTACCTGTATTTAAATAGGCCGCTTTTTTCTCTAATAAATTGTAGGCAACCATTAAAAACTCCAAACTAGCACCGCCTTGTAGAAACAAGGCTTTGTAGCCTTTGTTTTCGAGGCCTAATAATTCCAATGCCAATTGTCTTCCTTTTTCCATCACCGCTACAAAAGAGGGGCTACGGTGTGAAATTTCAACCAAAGACAAATTATCCTCATTGAAATTGAGGATGGCTTCCGATGCTTTTTGCAATACTTCTTGTGGAAGAATACAAGGTCCTGCACTAAAATTGTGTTTTTTCATTTGTTTCATTTTTAATGGGCCATTTTTTAAATTTTTGCTAAAAAATCTAGGGTATTAATTCCATCTGCATAGTCCCATAATTGTGGATGCTGAGTTTCACCAAAAGCAATTTCATTTGCTGTAATACCCTTGGAAACAATACATTGAATTTTATCGCTATCGGCTTCTAATTTATTTTTTAAGTGCGTTGCATTTTCATAATATTCATAAAATACAGTGGCAATAGGAGAGGAGTAACTTTCATCTTCTTTGATCATTAAAAACCCATTTTCCAACAAGTCAAATTCACTCATTAAATAGACGGCTTTGTTATAGTCATAGTTGTTGGCGTATTTGGCATTGTTGATAATCTCTTTTTTGTTGAACATGCCATTAAAAAAAGCATCAAAATTATATCCTTTGGGAACATACAATTTGGATACACTTCTACAACCGAGACCAAAGTACTTGAAAACATCATCTGAGAGTTTTTCTAAGTCCGAATCCGATTCCTTTCCTGTTAAAACGGCAACAGAATTTCTGCTTTTTCGAATGATATTGGGCTTGTTTTTAAAATAATATTCAAAATATCGGGCAGTATTATTGCTTCCAGTAGCTATTACTGCATCAAAGGCTGTTAATTTTCCTTCAGTAAAAGTGATTTTTTCTTTAAAATAAGGATCTATATGTTCCAAATACTTCGCTAAGAGCGGTAATAAGTGTTTGTCGTTTGAAGATTGTTTTACCAAAACAGCATGTCCGGCAATTAAGACCGTCAAAAAATCATGAAAACCAACCAAGGGAATATTTCCCGCCATTACAATTGCTACTTTTTTAGCGGATGTAGCGCTGGGTTTGTATGCTTTTGTAAATGTGTGTAAATTGCTATCAGTAAGTGCTTTAGACCAGATTGAGAGCGCATCTAAAATAGCCTCTTTTGTAAACCAAGAATTGTGTTCTTGTGCAATTTTTATTTGATGTTTAAAGCCGTCAAAAAACAGCTCATTTAAAAGAACAGTTTCATTTTTTTGAATGCCCGCTTTGGAAAACTGACTTAAAAAATCACCTAATTTTACAAAAGCATTTATTCTATTTTCAATACGAGCCATAATATTTTGGTTGTCTGTTTTATTGGCGTTATTTTTGCAATTGCAAAGTTACATAAACTCAAAGAAAAAAACGATGGCAATTATAATTACTGATGAATGTATTAACTGTGGAGCATGTGAGCCAGAATGCCCAAATACCGCAATTTACGAAGGAGCCGATGATTGGAAACACGCAGATGGTACAGATTTGACAGGAAACATTGTTTTGCCAAACGGAAAAGCGATGAATGCCGATGAGGCACAGGAGCCTATTTCAGATGAAATCTATTATATTGTAGCAGACAAATGTACAGAATGTGTTGGTTTTCATGAAGAGCCTCAATGTGCTGCTGTTTGTCCGGTAGATTGTTGTGTCCCAGATGATGATCATGTGGAAACCAAAGAAGCATTGCTTGCAAAACAAAAATTTATGCATTCGAAATAAAACGAACTGTTTTTAATTCACAATAGTATTTTAAATAAATGGCTTCTTTTTGTCTTTTTGGCAATTTATTTAAAAGGATTTCGATGTTTTTGTTTTTAAAACTTTTTGTTTCTTGATTTGTAATTAATTCTTCTTTAGTGAATTGAATGTCGGTAATGATTTCTTCAGAGAAATCAGTCGTTTTCATTTTCTTATTTTTTTTAATTACTTTTATAATAAAACGTTTATAAGAAGTAAATAAATAGGGTGCAATGGTTTCCAAATCACTAAGATTTTATCTTTTTTCATAGATGTATAAAAAAAAGTCTTGCAGGCTATCCTCGGTAAGTGCTTCGTTTTTAGAAATTTTTAAACCATAACTGTGCACAAGGGATAATAGGTTTCAAAAAGCACTGCAAAAGCATTTAGATCGCCTTCCTTAAGTGATTTCCAAAGATATTTATCCGTCAATTTCTCCATGAATTAGTAAAAAGTTTAAAAATAATGTCTAAGATAAAGAAAAATATGAATTCCTGTTTTCTTTATTGATTTTATTCCTCATTTTATGAAACTTCCTATATATTTGCTCACGCAAAATTTATAGAGATGAAAGCCGGAATTGTAGGATTACCAAATGTAGGAAAATCAACCTTATTTAATTGTTTGTCAAATGCAAAAGCACAAAGTGCCAACTTTCCTTTTTGTACGATTGAACCCAATATTGGTGTTGTAAATGTCCCAGATGCCCGTTTGGAAAAGTTAGAAGAATTGGTAAATCCAGAACGAGTGTTGCCAGCCACTGTAGAAATTGTAGACATTGCTGGTTTGGTAAAAGGAGCAAGTAAAGGAGAAGGTTTAGGAAACCAGTTCCTAGCCAATATTAGAGAAACTGATGCTATTCTACACGTAGTTCGTTGTTTCGATAACGACAACATTATTCACGTTGATAGTTCTGTTGACCCTGTTAGAGACAAAGAAACCATTGATATTGAATTGCAACTAAAAGATTTAGAAACCGTTGAGAAGCGCTTAGAACGTGTAAAAAGAACCGCTAAAACGGGGAACAAAGAAGCACAGGCCGAATTGGTTGTGCTATTGAAAATTCAAGAAACGCTCTTAAAAGGTGTTTCTGTACGAGCATTGGATTTCTCAGAAAAAGAATTGGAATATGTACAACCGCTTCAATTCATAACTTCGAAACCAGTATTGTATGTGTGTAATGTTGATGAAAATTCAGCAGTATCTGGTAACGATTATGTAACTCAGGTTCGTGAAGCGGTGAAAGATGAAAACGCAGAGGTAATTGTTTTAGCAGTAGGCACAGAAGCAGATATCACAGAATTAGATGATTATGAAGAAAGACAAATGTTTCTAGCAGATATTGGTCTAGAAGAAGCTGGTGTTTCGCGTTTAGTGCGTTCTGCATACAAACTTTTAAATTTACAGACTTATTTTACTGCGGGAGTTAAAGAAGTAAGAGCTTGGACCATTTCTATTGGTGCTACAGCACCTCAAGCAGCAGGTGTCATTCATACGGATTTTGAAAAAGGATTTATCCGTGCAGAAACAATTGCTTATGAAGATTATATAACTTTTGGTAGCGAAGCCAAAGTTAAAGAAGCTGGGAAGATGAGAGTAGAAGGAAAAGACTATATTGTTAAAGACGGAGATGTAATGCATTTTCGATTTAATGTGTAAGTCTTACCTAAAGAGGTACTATTAAAAAAAACGCTAATAGCGTTTTTTTTTTGTTTTAAAATTAAAAAGTAATTTGGCACTCTAGTTGCTTAGA
>Ga0213861_10001569_pt1 | contig 20083 bp, 17 predicted proteins | sample PICome_4_FD_160110 | JGI IMG/M metagenome (GOLD analysis project Ga0213861, IMG submission 160110) | Coastal seawater microbial communities near Pivers Island, North Carolina, United States - PICO131 | ecosystem: Environmental > Aquatic > Marine > Coastal | place: USA: North Carolina... | reverse complement strand
CTTTACATGCAAGCCTTCGCTTGCAGCTTCCTCGATCAATCGGCACAACACGTTGCGCGGTGCCTGCTTGAGCGGTTTGTCCTCCATCACGCAAGTGGAGGGAACCCACGCGATTTCCTTGTTCCACGGTAGAATAATTGCGGCTTCCGGATCCGGAACTGCCAGCATATCCGGATGTGCCGGGGTGAGGTCGAGCCATGTGGCAAAACCGGCGAACCCTGCGCCGTCCTTCTGCATGCCGGCAATTGCGCGCGCAGGAACCAGCTTGGCGCGTTGACCCCCAAAAAGGTCGGTGTAGGAGATCATGAAGTACTTTACGCCATTCTGTTCGGCGAATTTTTCGAGGTCTGTAGCCATTGGTCTTCTTCCCTGTCGTAAAAAATGCGGGGCGTGGTCTGATGTTCAGCCGCGCCCTCGTTATGGTCAGTAGGTTGTGCCGGGTTTGCCGGGGTACCAGTTCGTCCCTGCCAGCGGCACTTGCGCCATGGCAGCGGCTTCCATGGTCAGCGCAACAAGGTCTTCCGGCTCCAGATTATGTAGATGGTTCTTGCCGCAGGCCCGCGCGATGGTCTGCGCCTCAAGGGTCATAACCTTGAGATAATTGCGCAGGCGGCGTCCGCCCTCTACCGGATCGAACCGAGCCATCAACTCCGGATCCTGGGTCGTGATCCCGGCGGGGTCTTTGCCTTCGTGCCAATCATCGTACGCGCCAGCGGTGGTGCCCAATGCGTTGTACTCAGCTTCCCATTTCGGATCATTGTCCCCAAGCGCAATCAGCGCCGCAGTTCCGATTGCCACCGCATCGGCACCAAGGGCCATTGCTTTGGCGACATCGGCACCGGACCGGATGCCACCGGACAGGATCAATTGCACCTTGCGATGCATGCCGAGATCCTGAAGCGCCTGTACGGCGGGGCGCACAATCGCCAGCGTGGGCTGTCCCACATGTTCGATGAAGACGTCCTGCGTTGCCGCCGTTCCGCCCTGCATCCCGTCAAGAACCACCGCGTCTGCGCCTGCCTTGACGGCCAGCGTCGTGTCGTAATACGGGCGGGCGCCTGCGACTTTGACGTAGATCGGCACTTTCCAACCCGTGATCTCGCGCAGTTCGAGGATCTTGATTTCAAGATCATCCGGACCTGTCCAGTCCGGGTGACGACAGGCAGAGCGCTGGTCGATCCCTTTGGGTAGATTGCGCATTGCGGCGACCCGATCACTGATCTTCTGGCCCAACAGCATGCCGCCGCCGCCGGGTTTTGCGCCTTGGCCGACGACGATCTCGATAGCATCTGCCTTGCGCAGATCGTTGGGGTTCATGCCGTAGCGAGACGGCAGATACTGATAGACAAGCTTGGTTGAATGGGTGCGCTCTTCAGGCGTCATCCCCCCATCACCCGTCGTTGTCGACGTTCCGGCAGCCGATGCGCCACGCCCCAGTGCCTCTTTCGCCGGACCGGACAGCGCACCGAAAGACATGCCGGCGATGGTGATCGGGATATCCAGCTCAATCGGATTTTCGGCGTGTAGGCCACCGATGGTTACAGAGGTCTCGCACTTTTCACGGTAGCCCTCGAGAGGATACCGTGAAATCGACGCGCCCATGAACAGCAAGTCGTCAAAAGACGGGAGTTTGCGTTTCGCACCGCCACCGCGGATATCGTAGATGCCCGTAGCAGCCGCTCGACGAATGTCGCTGTTCACGTCTCTGGTGAAGGTCGCGGACATACGCGGCGTGGTCTGGGGGATGCCCTTTGGGTCATTATTGTTCATTCGGTGGATCCTCAATACGCGCCAGCGTTGTCGACATGGAAGTTGTATAGTTTTCGCGCTGAACCATAGCGCGTGAACTCGCTCGGGTCCGCGTCAATTCCCGCTTCGTCCAGAAGGCCCCGCAGGAACGTGATATGCTCCTCGCGCATATCTTTCTTTATGCAATCGGCACCAAGGCTTTTGACCTTGCCGCGCACGAAGAACCGCGCTTCGTAACAGCTGTCCCCAAGCGCGTCGCCCGCGTCGCCGCAAACCACAAGGTTGCCGGATTGCCCCATGAAGGCGGACATGTGGCCGATGCTTCCTTGCACGACGATATTCACGCCCTTCATGGAGATCCCGCAGCGTGAGGAGGCATTGCCCTTGACCACGATCAGGCCGCCTTGGCCCGTGGCACCAAGATACTGACTGGCGTCACCCTCAATCACGATCTTGCCGGACATGATGTTTTCGCCGGTGCCAGGACCCGCCGAACCGTGAATGTTCACCGTCGCCTGCTGGTTCATGCCCGCGCAATAGTACCCGGTCGAACCTTTGATGGTGACTTCAATCGGTGCATTCAAGCCGCAGGCGATGGCGTGCGACCCGCGCGGATTCACGATTTCCCACGACGTCTGATTGGTCTCGGCTGACTGGGCTTGCAGCATCTTGTTGGTTTCGCGAAGGCCAACTTTGGATAGGTCGATCGTTTGCATCAGGCGGCTTTCTCTGTGGCGGTAGGGGTATCGTTATGGCTCCAGAAGTAGACAGTTGCCGGTTCTGGCTCCCATACCCGTGCGGTTTCGATGCCGGGCAGATCGACCAGTGCGCGATACTCGGACCCGAATGCCACATATTGATCGGTTTCTGCCATGACCGCAGGCTTGCAGGCGATCGGATCACGAACGACGCCAAAACCATCCTTGGTTCCGACGACAAAGGTGAAGAACCCGTCGAGATCCTGAAGGCTGCTTTCCAGTGCTTCGCCGAGCGTTGCACCGTTCTGCATTTTCCATGTGAGGTAGGCGGCACCGACCTCTGTGTCGTTTTCGGTTTCGATATGGATGCCTTCGCGGCGCAGCTTGCGGCGCAGAGAGTTGTGGTTGGACAACGAACCATTGTGCACAAGACATTGATCGGGGCCCGTGTTGAAGGGATGAGCGCCCATGGTCGTGACAGCCGATTCCGTCGCCATACGCGTGTGTCCAATGCCATGTGTGCCCGACATTTTGGCAAGCTCAAACCGGGCCGCCACATCTTTGGGCAGACCGACTTCTTTGTAGATTTCGAGACTGTCGCCAAAACTCATCACGCGGATGCCCATTTCGTTCAGAGCAGCACGCACCTTAGCCGTTGATCCGGCGGGTATATCGAGAACGGCATGTGTGCTTTTGACTGTAACGTTGACTGGCCCGCCAGCTGCATCCTGCAGCTTTGCGCCGAGATCGGAAAACGCGGTGTCAGGATCATCCGACTGGACCGTCATCTTGCTACGGCCGGGCGTTTCCCCGCCATATATCGCGATACCGGCGCTGTCTGGACCCCTGTCCGTCATGGTGATCAACATCGCTGTGAGCATCTCGCCCAAGCGTGGTTCAAGAGACCTGTCCTTCAGAAAAAGACCTACAATTCCGCACATTCGAAAGCTCCCGACTCAAGTTCTGGCGTTTTTTTGGCCAGCGATTGCGCTCGACGCTACCACCAAATTTCCAAAACTCAACCATCAGGAAACTTTTTTTCTTAACGGGTAAAAAACTCTAGGTGAAATCGACATTTTATGCTTCATTTCCGGCAACACACACACGTAGGGCACACGAAAAACAAGAAACCAATCCGACTCGGAGGACGAAAAACCGTGGAAGAACAACTCGCTGAACTTGCTGCCAAGGTGGCGGAACTAGAGGCGGCAGGGGGCGGCGCCGCCGTCACGAACACCATGTTCGCCGAAACCTTCTATTACATCACAATCCCGCTGATGATCCTCATCCATGCGGGATTTCTTGCTTATGAGATGGGGGCATCGCGGCTCAAGAACGTGCTGTCATCGGGTGTCAAGAACATCCTGGCGTTCGCCTTTGTCATCCCGACCTTCTACTTCTTTGGCTGGTGGGTCTACTGGGGCTTCCCCACAGGTCTGCCGGGCGCTCCGGGGCCTGCGGGAATCTCTGGCGTCGAATACGCCAATGCCATCGCCTGGGGCTGGGGTGACAGCGCCCAGTATATGGGACCGAACATCGCGGATCAGGCGTCAGGCGTCTTCTTCGGGGCGTTTGCCCTCTTTGCAGCCACGACTGCTTCGATCATGTCAGGTGCGGTCATTGAGCGTATCCAGACCATCGGCTTTATCATCCTCGCGATTGTGCTGGGATCGTTTGCCTGGGTCGTCGCAGCGGCGTGGGGTTGGCACGCAGACGGTTGGCTGGTCACACAGTGGGGCGTCCACGACTTTGGCGCTGCGGGTCTGGTCCACGCCGTTGCCGGGTTCTTCGCGCTTGGCGTGCTGATCAACCTCGGACCGCGGATTGGCAAGTTCAATGCGGATGGCGCGGCCAATCACATCCCGGGGCACAACATGCCGCTGACGGTTGTCGGTCTGATGTTGATCATCGTGGGCTTCTGGGGCTTCCTTATGGCCTGTGTGATCGTTCCGGGGGAAGCATGGTCATGGTTCGGCGACAAGCCGTCGACGATCTACGGCACGCCGATCACTTTGTCGGCCCTGTCCTTCAACATCCTGATGGCGGTTGCAGGCGGCATCATCGGGTCTTGGGTCATGACACGTGATCCATTCTGGATGATGTCCGGCGCTTTGGCCGGGATCATCTCGACCGCGTCCGGGCTTGATATCTACTATCCTGCACTTGCCTTCATCATTGCGTTCTCGGCTGGTGTCATCCTCAAGCCCTGCGCGGATTGGGTGGAAAACCGCGGGATCGATGACGCGGTTGGCGCAGTTACGGTTCACGGCACAATCGGCCTCTACGGTGTCGTGATGCTGGGCATCTGGGGGTCTGGTTTCCCAGCTCTGCAGGGTGCAGCCGGCGAAGCTCCGACGATTTCCTTTGTGGGCCAGCTGATCGGTGCCGTCGTCTTCTTCCTGCTTGGGTTTGTCCCGGGATACGTATGCTCGTTCATCCTAAAGATGTTTGGGTTGCTGCGCGTCCGCGAAGGGGCCGAACGGGCTGGCATGGACCTCGTGAAGGTTCCGGCGGCAGGCTATCCGGAATGGGGCACCAACGCGCCTGTGACACCTGCACATCCCGCAGAATAATGACATTCAAAGGAGAACATCATGTTTCCATATGATCAAGCCACGTGGGACGTCGTTGATGGCGCCATGTTCATGGGTTGGGGTGGCGCCCTGCCAGGGCTGACGACCTTGATTGCAGCAATCATTTGTGTCGTGGTTCTGGTGATCGGACAGCGAACTGAAACCGCGAAGGCCAAAACCTTCGACAAATAGGCTCAAATGCCTTGCGAGATTGGGGCTGCTTAATTGGGCGGCCCCTTTTCGTTTGAATTGCCTCCGAGGAAAAAAAGTTGCATGCGATTGTTGCTTTTTGAACCAAGCTAAGGCTCAATGTGCCGTAACGAAAACAGAGTCGAAGACAGGGGAACAGTATGGCTATTCTTTGGAGAGCCTCAGCGCTTGCACATCGTCATGCGGAGATCGGCGGCGAGCTGGAGGACTGGAACGGCATGGGAACGGCGTGGTTCTATGACCACACACCGGAGCGCGCCAAAGCAGATTACGAAGCGGTCCGAACCAAAGCCGGCCTGATGGACGTGTCCGGCCTGAAAAAGGTCCACGTCGTGGGCGCGGATGCAGCTTACGTGATTGATCGCGTGACCACGCACGATGTCGAGAAGATCGCACCAGGCCGGTCGACCTATGCCTCTATTTTGAATTCCGAGGGCAAGTTTGTCGATGACTGCATTATCTACCATATCGCGGTCAATTCGTGGATGGTGGTCCATGGCACAGGCATGGGGATGGAACAGCTTGCCGCTGCCGCAGCTGGAAAGAGCTGCGAGATCCTGTTTGATGATGACCTGCATGATATGTCGTTGCAGGGACCTGTGTCGGTCGACCTGCTGGCCAAGGAAATCCCCGGCATCCGCGATCTGGCCTATTTCGGCATGATGCAGACGCGGCTTTACGGGCGCGATGTCATGATCTCGCGGACGGGATACACCGGTGAGCGCGGATACGAGATTTTCTGTCGCGCCAAGGACGCCGTTCATCTGTGGGACAGCATTCTGGACGCGGGCAAGGATATGGGCGTTCGCCCTGTGCAGTTTTCGACGCTCGATATGCTCCGGATCGAAAGCTATCTGCTGTTCTATCCCGGCGATAACTCGGAAACCTTCCCGTTCGAGAACGAACCATGCGGCGATACGCTATGGGAACTGGGTCTCGATTTCACCGTGTCTCCCGGCAAGAAAGGATTTGTCGGCGCCGAGAACCATTATGCACTGAAGGGCAAAGAGCGGTTCAAAATCTACGGTGTGAAGCTGTCTGGCGATGCAATGGACCGAATGGAAATGCACGCGCGTGTGCACCATGATGGCAAAGACGTCGGCGTGATCACCTATGGCCTGTCGTCTGAACTGAATGGGTATTCTGTTGCCATTGCGCGCCTTGATCCTTCGGTGGCCAAGCCGGGCACTGTCCTGACCGTGGTGCAGCCCGACGGAACAAAGCTTGCCGCGACAGCGGAAGAAATGCCGTTCTATGATAAGGACAAATCAATCCGCACTGCAAAGGGTTGAACGGGTCGGGTGCAGGCGAAAGTCTGCACCTGCCTGCATTCAAAAGGGTAAAGATGACGAAATTCACATTTCCCCAGAGTATCAAAAGCCGCCCGATCTATGGTACGCTCGAAGCCCGCGACGGCTCGGCGCATCTGCTGGTCGCGGACGCGCATGGGGCCGAGGCAATTCTGGATGTGGCCACGCCTGAAATGATGGCCAAGGCGCATATTATCTACATCCCCAAAGGGGAGCATTTCGAAGATAAACTGCGCGCGTTGAAACCCGCCTTGTTTTACTCGGGGCCAAGTTATTCCGCAGCAGAACCACGCTTGCGCAAAGCCTTGGCTGATGCCCGCATGGGCTTGCAGGTCTATCTGACCGGCACAGAGGGCCTCATGGGGCAGGCAATGAATGCGGCTATGGCGGCCGGCATCCCACACACTGCTATACAGACCGAACATCGCGGCAGCGTTGCGCGTCGGATGCAGTGCGTGCATTGCAAAGGCATCACCGAAGATGTGGAAACCGATCCCTTTGTGTGCAGCCACTGTGGCCTGAACCTGTTTGTGCGTGACCATTATTCACGTCGACTTGCCGCCTATCAGGGTGTTCGCGTCGACGCGGAAGACCCGGGAAATGTGCCAGAGCCGAAGGGGATATACGAATGAGTGGTGCCGAAAAAATCGCCGTCACAGTCACGGATATCGTACCGGTGAACGAGCTTGTCACGCGGTTCGAATTCAAACGCACCGATGGCGGCCTGTTGCCTACCTTTTCTGGCGGCGCGCATACGGTTGTTGAAATGCGCGATGGCGACATCACCCGACTGAACCCCTATTCGCTCATGTCCGATCCGATGGACCAGACGGCCTACACGATTTCCGTGCGTCGAGACGATCACGGGCGCGGCGGGTCGCTGTTCATGCACACCAAGGTTGCCATCGGGGACGAGATGGTCATCTCTTATCCGGTCAATCTGTTCAGCCTTGATCTGCGCGCCAAAAAGCACCTGTTTCTGGCGGGCGGCATCGGCATCACGCCGTTTCTGGCGCAGATCAAACAGCTTGAGCGCTTTAACGGGCATTGGGAACTTCACTACGCCTGCCGCACCCAAAGCCTTGGGTCCTATGTGGATGAACTGACCAGCCAACACCCGAACGAGACACACATTTACTACGACGATCAGAAACAAGTGATTGATCTGGTCAGACTTCTGGATGGACAGCCCTTGGGAACGCATGTGTATGTATGCGGACCCAAGGGGATGATCGAATGGGTACGTCAGACCGCCGCTGCCGAAGGGTGGCCGCGCGAAGCTATCCATTACGAAGAATTCCTTGCGCCGCAGCCCGGCAAACCCTTCGAAGTCAAGCTTGCCGTCTCAAACAAGGTTATTTCGGTTGGCGAACACGAAAGCCTGCTGGAAGCGATCGAACGCGCCGGTGTCGATGCGCCGTATCTGTGTCGTGGCGGTGCCTGCGGACAATGCGAAACGAATGTGATCGACTACTCTGGCACCTTCATTCACCGCGATCACTGGCTGGATGGCGCAGAGCACGCAAGCGGTCAAAAGATCATGCCGTGCGTGAGCCGCTTTGAAGGAAAAACTCTGGTACTGGACCGCTGACATGACCATTCAATTCAACGAAGAATCCTTCCGTGACGATTATTCCTTCTACAACTCCGAGCGGGCGATCAAACGGTTTCCGTTCCCGTTTCACGAAGACAGCTACATGTATTCGGTCAACATGGAACAGCACCGTGGCGGACCGAAAGATTCCGTCTACGAAAAGCGGTTTGATGTAGACGAACACTACATCTCCGAGATGCGGGATCGCGCAATCGTGCTGGCCGAAGACCCACTGCGCTGCCAGTCTTTGCCGCACATGACCCTTGCGGGATGGGATTTGCTGGAACTGATCATGGTGTCCAAGTCCGAGGACTATCCTGATCTGTTCGAACTGCATCGCGACGGCAATACATGGCGGTGGATCAACAAGCCCCTGGGGATTGACGACACGTTTACTTTCCTCGACGACGCCACACTGCCCTATGGCCCGATGGAATACATCACCCGTCAGGCGCAGGGTGACTTTGCCGTTCTGGACCAGCGTGATGACAACCTGTGGATGGACGCGGGCATGGTCACCACACAGGCGGACTGGTCGCTTGATTTCGACATTGGGATGAACTTTTTCGAATGGCACGCGCCTGTTCCGCTGGCCCATGAAAAAGGCATCTTTGTCCGCGCGTTGAAGTTCCTGTTGAACATCCAGCAGGGCGCGCCTGCACGGCGCCTGAACTGGACGATGACGGTGAACCCGCTTTTGGACACAAGCCCGGAAAACTATCACAAATGGGGCATCCAAAAGACGACCCTGACACCCGAAAACATTGGCGCGAAGCAACATCTGCGTGTCGAATTGCAGACCTTCTTCCGCTTGCCCCGTTCAAACGCGCTTGTCTTCCCGATCCGCTGCTACCTGTGCAGTTTTCAGGATCTGATGACTGTGCCGAAATGGGGCCGCAGATTGCACCGCGTGGTGCGGGATTTGCCGGTCGAATTGGCGACCTACAAGGGGTTCATCAACAACCGTCCGATGATGCTCGACTATCTCAAGAACTTTGATGACGGCTTGCCAACATCGCCAGGGATTTGGCCGGACCTTGAGACAGAGCCACCGTTGCAGAAGTGAGACGCGCAATACGTCCGAGTGCCCATGAGAAAAGGGCCTCCGGTGCGTGTCTTGGACTTATGTTTCTTGCGGATAACTGATGATGGAAAGGTACCGTGCGGGCAGTTTGACAAGGTTCTCTGGCCCATGCGGAGCATCGGCGTCAAAGAACAGCGTGTCACCGGGGCGTAAGCTATAGATGTTGTCGCCGTGGCGATAATCCACTTCGCCTTCCAGCATATAGATTGTCTCGATCCCGGCGTGCTGAAACGTCGGGAACATGTCGGCTTCGTCTGACAGGGTGATCAAATAAGGCTCTACGATCACACCGCTTGAATTGGCACCGATATGTCCAAGCAGATTGTACTGGTGGTTGGCCCGTGTCCCAGCGCGCTCAAGCTCCACGCCTTCACCGGCTTTGGTGTGCACGGCAGTGCGGGATTCTTCAAATCCCCGGAAGAAAGCCGTCAGGGGAACATTCAAGGCATGGGCAAGGCTTTGCAGGGTGGTCAGTGACGGCGACGTGTTCCCGTTCTCGATCTTCGACAGCATCCCGATGGATATTCCTGTCGTCGCCGAAAGTTCCGAAACGGTGACTTCTTGCTTGCGGCGGTAAGCGCGGACTTCGCGTCCGATTGCCACCTCCAGCACCTTTTCCCGGTTATCGACAACACGGTGTGGATCCTGGTGCAGAGCAGTATTCGTTGCGGACTTTCCGCCAGCTTGTTTATTCATCGCGACACCCAAAATTTTCAGATCTGCTCTACAGACAGCGTGACTTTTGATCAACTTGATCGATATTGTGGCACGAGTCTTTCCCGATAGTATAAACTTATGCACTCAGATGAAAACATCCACATAGGATTTCTGATCTTTCCGGGATTTCCTATGGCCTGCCTGACCTCGATGATCGAGCCGCTCCGCGCCGCGAACGAGATCGTGGGGCGAGAGATATTTGCTTGGTCCCTTATCTCGGAGGATGGAAACCGGGTTGAGGCGAGCGCACGCGTCGGATTCGACCCTCATATGGCGCTCGCAAATGTCGAAACGCTGGATCAGCTCTACCTGCTCAGCGATCCGTCGTCACATTTCAAGGACCGTCAGAATTCGAATGGGAAACTCCGCAAATTGGCCCGTCACGGAACGACGATCGGAGCGATAAGTGGCGGCGTGTTTCCTCTTGCGCGATCGGGCTTGCTGGATGGACACGCCGCGTCGGTTCATTGGTGTTATGCTGCTGCCTTTGCAGAAGAATTCCCCGACTTCACGCCTTCTACGGATGTGATCAGCATCGACGCACGACGGTTGACCGCTTCGGGCGCAGCCGCTGCGTTTGACCTGTCCCTGCATCTGATCGAAAAGGCCGTCGGTTCGGGTGTGGCGACCGAAGTGGCGTGCTGGTTTCAGCATCCCATGATGCGGGGGCAGGGGGTGCCGCAACGCAAACCGACCTTCGCCGCAGAAAGCACGAATGACATGCTGCCGCGCATGGTGAGTGATGCGATTGCGATGTTCTCGGATCACCTTGAAGACCCACTGAATATCACCGACGTTGCACGAGAGGTGGGCGTGTCGGTGCGCCAGTTGGAACGTGTGTTTCAGAACACCACAGGCAGAACCCCGCTTGTCTACTACCGATCTTTGCGCATGCACAAAGCGCGACAGCTGCTGCTATACGGCAATTACACAATATCCGAAGTGTCCACGGCCGTCGGGTATGCTTCTTCCTTTACGCTGATCAAGAACTACACCGAAGTTTTCGGCATTCATCCCAAGGACGACCGCAAGAAGGTCAATATGTTCCGCGCCAGCAACCACCGGGTTGCGCCTTTGGCTTAAGCGGTCGATTGGGCTGCTGTCATCAAAGCATGGTGCAATGACCCGGCAGAAGCGCGGGGTCCAAGAATACGCAGGTGATGCGGATCAGCCTGGCGGATCACGAAGCACCCCAATTGGTGAATCATGGTACGTCGTGCATCTCCGGCCTGCATCTTGCGGATCGGAACGGCGCACAGGCGCTCTGTCACATCTGCCAGTCCCGGTCCAACCAAGTCAAAACAGACCCACGCCCCGGATTGTTCGGCCACTGACGCGCAGCCCCCGAACCGGGTTTTGAGATCGTCCGCCAAGAGCTCATGCGTTTGCCTCGGAGCTGCGATCATCCATTGCTCAGGTCCCATCCAGAAACCGGACTCGGGCTCGCGCAGCACCGCCTCACCCGGACCCGGCACCGCCCCAAGCAAGTCCTGCATATTCTTGTGACATGCATCCTCTGACCCAAGCCGTGCGGCCACAGACGCCATCGCAAGACCATCGTTTTCCGAAATTGAAATATGGTGGAACGTGTCAACGCGTGGCTCGGAACCGCCAAGCGCCGTGATGGTTTTCAGATCATGCACGAAGTCGTTCTCCTTCGGGGTCGATAAAGTGTGGACTCACGATTTCCACTTCCGTTTCCACTTTGGTCAACGGGCTGACCAGTCGCATCCGTTCACCCATGCGTTCGGACCCGTTCTTCAGGAAACCCAACGCGATGGCATGCCCGAGGCATGGGGAATAGCAGGCCGAGGTGACGTAACCCTGATCGTGTGCGGCATCCACCGGCCCTGTGAGGGACATTAGGTGTGAGCCAGCAGGCATCGAGGCTTTGGGATCAACGGGTTTGATCCCGACTTGTCGTAGATCATCATCCCTGTTCAGGCCCTCGCGTTCCGAAAGAATGGACCCGATGCTGTCCTTTTTCTTGGACACCATACGCCCCATCCCAAGGTTCTGGGCGGACGTAGTGCCGTTCAATTCATTGCCAGCCGCATGGCCTTTCTCGATGCGCATGACGCCCAAGGCCTCGGTGCCATAGGGTGTGATATCGTATTCGGCACCGGCTTCCATGATCTTCCGGATCAGTGCATCGCCATAGGCGGTCGGAACGGCGATCTCATAGGCCAATTCACCGCTGAACGAGATACGGAACAACCGCGCCCTCAATCCCCCGCAAACGGTGATGTTTGCACAGGCCATGAAGGGGAACGCTTCGTTCGAGATGTCCTGATCTACGATCTTTTCGAGAACGCGCCGACTGTTCGGGCCTGCGACGGAATATTGTGCCCATGCCTCGGTCGTCGAGATAAGTTGCACGTCCATGTCTGGGAACAGACACTGACGGACAAATTCCATATGGCGGTACACGGGTAGGGCATTTGCGGTTGTCGTGGTCACAACGAAATGATCCTCGGCAAGCCGGGCCGCCGTGCCATCATCCTTGGCAATGCCGTCTTCGCGCAGCATCAATCCATAGCGGGTCTTGCCGACTTCGAGTTTGGCAAAGGCGTTACAGTAGATTTTGTTCAGGAACTCGGCCGCGTCCGTGCCCTGCACGTCAACTTTGCCCAGCGTGGTGACGTCACAAACGCCCACAGACCCGCGCGTTGCCAGCACCTCACGGTCCACGCTTTGCCGCCAAGTTGTTTCGCCCGCGCGCGGAAACCATTGTGCGCGCAGCCAGTTGCCGACTTCGACAAACACCGCGCCTTGTTCCTTGGCCCAATGGTGGCTGGGCGTTAGCCGTTTGGGGTGGAAGTCCTGACCGCGATGGCGGCCGCCGAACACGCCGATTGCCGTCGGTGTGTAGGGCGGACGAAAGATCGTCGTGCCAACTTCGGGGATCGTCTTGCCAGCCAGTTCGGCCATGATGGCAAGACCACCCATGTTCGACGTCTTGCCCTGATCCGTTGCCATGCCCAGCGTGGTATAGCGTTTCAGGTGTTCGACGGACCTGAAGCCTTCCTGATGGCTGAGTTTGACATCCTTGACGGTCACGTCGTTCTGTTGGTCAAGCCATGCTCGGGAACACCCTTCGACATACCAGAAGGGTTTGAGATTGACGGGCGCATCTTCGGCCTTCGGGAAGCTTGGGATGTCCCCCTTAAGATCAAGCGCCGACATCGCCGCGTGGGCGCCGCTTCGCAATGCACCGGCGGTCGACATCTCGCCGAATGCGGCGCCTGCCACGGTCATTCCAGCAGGCAGGTGATCACCCGGCACAAAAGCTGCGAGCGCCTCGTTCCAGACCGGTCGACCCCGCTGGTGGCACGTCAGATGCACATTGGGGTTCCAACCGCCGGACATACCCACCGCGCCACAGTCCAACCTGCGCGTTGATCCATTTGCGAGCTTCACCTCAACTGAGGTCAGCCCAAGACGGCCTTTTGTATCAATGACTTGACCCTCAAGTACCTCGTAATTGGTGCTCTTGGGTGCATCGGGGCGCACATCGATAACGGCCGCGATCTTGATACCTTTGGCGTGCAAGTCGGCCGCCGTCCTGTGCCCGTCATCGTTGTTGGTGAAAATGGCAATACGCTTGTCTGCAGCAACCGAGAACCTGTTGGCATAAGTCCGTATCGCTGAGGCCAGCATGATGCCGGGCCGGTCGTTGTTTTCAAACGCGATTGGCCGTTCCGTCGCGCCTGCCGCCAGTACCGTCCGCTTTGTGTAAATGCGCCATAGGATTTGGCGTGGTTTACCCGCATCGGGGGTGTGGACATGATCGCTGACCCGTTCGACCGCGCCGTAAATGCCGTGATCGAAAGCACCGATCACCGTGGTGCGCGCCATGAGACGGACATTGGGCAGGCTTTCCAGTTCGGCGACCACCCCACTTGCCCAGTCCGCGCCGCTGGCGTCCCCCAGCATAAACGTCTCGCTGTTGAGGCGTCCGCCCATGCGGAAATCCTCATCGGCAAGGATCACGTCGACCCCGGCCCGTCCCGCAGTCAATGCGGCGGCCAGCCCTGCAGGACCAGCGCCGACGATCAACAGATCGCAATGCAGAAAGCCTTTGTCATAAACGTCGGGATCGTCCTTCAACGACAACGATCCAAGGCCGGCCGCATGGCGGATCAGAGGTTCATAGAGTTTTTCCCAGAACGTGGCGGGCCACATGAATGTCTTGTAGTAGAAGCCAGCGGTGAGGAAGTTCGACAAGCGATCGTTGATCGACAAAAGATCGAATTTCAGAGATCCCAGACGGTTCTGGCTTTTGGCGAACAGCCCGTCAAAAAGCTCTGTTGTGGTGGCGCGTGTGTTGGGCTCCTGACGCGCACCTTCGCGCAATTCGACCAACGCGTTGGGTTCTTCGGAACCGGCGGTCAGCGGGCCTCGGGGTCTGTGGTACTTGAACGAACGTCCCATCAGGCGAACGCCGTTTGCCAGCAGGGCAGAGGCCAGCGTATCCCCGGGATGGCCTCGGTAGGCGACACCATCGAAGGTAAAGCTGTGGGTGCGACTGCGGTCGATCTGTCCGCCCGTCGCGATCCGGTTTTTCTGGGTCATTTGCTGCGTCCCCGCGAACGTGCCACATCACGGGCCAGTTCGACTTTGGAAATCTCGTGTGTGAGTGTGTTGCGTGTGACCACGAGCCACGAGCGGTCGCCTGCTTCGTGGAACCACAATTCCTGATGCCACCCAGCCGGGTTGTCCCGAAGGTAGCCGTATTCAAAGAATTCCTGCGCGGCGTTTTCCGACTGCCAGTCCGGACGGTCGATCAACCTTGCGTCGCCAAGGTAAGTGAACTCGGCAGCATCGCGCGGACCCAGAAGGGGGTGTTCGATAATCATGTATGGCGACCTTTCAATGCAGGTTGGGCTGATTGCCCATCCCTTTTTCGTCGATCATCAGACCCTTCTCGAAACGATCGAACCGATACGCTGCGGCAGTGGGGTGGGGTGTGTCGCGCACCAGCAGATGTGCAAAACAGTACCCACTTGCCGGGGTCGCCTTGAAGCCGCCGTAGCACCAGCCCCCGTTGAAATAGAGCCCTTCGATATGGGTCTTGTCGATGATCGGTGACCCATCCATGCTCATGTCCATGATGCCACCCCACATGCGCAGAAGCCGTGCGCGGCCAAACGCCGGGAAGATGGCCATGCCGCCTTCGCACACATCTTCTACAACCGGGAGATTTCCGCGCTGCGCGTAGGAATTGTAGCCGTCTATGTCGCCACCAAAGACAAGCCCACCTTTGTCTGACTGACTGACGTAGAAATGACCGGCACCAAAGGTGATGACACCGGGCAGAACAGGCTTGAGACCCTCGGAAACAAACGCCTGCAAGACATGGCTTTCGATGGGAAGACGCATTTCGGCTTTGGCCATCAGACGACCCGACGAACCCGCGACGGCGCACCCCACTTTTCCGGCACCAATGAACCCGCGTGATGTTTCGACACCCAGGCACTTGCCGTTCTCAATGCGGAAACCTGTGACTTCGCAATTCTGGATGATGTCCACACCTCGGCTGTCGGCGCCGCGCGCATATCCCCAGGCGACTGCATCATGGCGTACGGTGCCTCCACGGTGTTGGGCCAACCCGCCCTTGATCGGGAAGCGCGCGTCTTCGGTGTTCAGGAAGGGATAGCGTTCCTTGATCTGTGCAGTTGTCAGCAATTCGGCATCGGCACCGTTGAGGATCATCGCATTGCCGCGCCGGACAAAGGCGTCGCGCTGGGCGTCCGTATGGATCAGGTTCAGAATGCCGCGCTGCGAGACCATCGCGTTGTAGTTGAAATCCTGTTCCAGCCCTTCCCACAGCTTCAGCGAAAACTCGTAGAAGGGTTCGTTCCCATCGAGAAGGTAATTGGACCGAATGATCGTTGTGTTCCGCCCGACGTTGCCGCCACCAATCCAGCCCTTTTCAAGCACAGCAATACGCTTCTGCTGAAACTCCTTGGCAAGATAATAGGCGGTGGCAAGTCCGTGGCCGCCGCCGCCGATAATGACGATGTCGTAGTGCGGCTGCGGCTCTGGATCGCGCCAGGCAGGGGTCCAACCCTTATGTCCCGTCAAGGCCTCTTTTAGAACCTTGAAACCCGAATAGCGCATGTCGAGAATCCTCATTTTTTTGGCAACTTGCCGTAACAAAAGCCGGAAATCCGCTCGAGATTGGACATCGATCATTGCATTTGCGACATTGCTTAACCGCTTAACATTTAGGCACTAGAAAGAAAAAAACTTGATTGAGAGGAAAATGCTGCGAAGGTGGATGCAGATGCATACCACAGCACGAAGAATCGCTGGTTATCGTATCTGTTCGCTGACGGTTAAGGGCCGACGGCACCGTGCCCCATCTGGGGGCAACACATAGGGAGATAAGCAATGAACAAATTCACGACAGCTTTGACGGCAGGGGTCCTTACCCTTGCGCCGCTGAGCGCTTTCGCGGCTGACAGCGATGATCCGATCGTTATTCCGATCCATAACTGGTCCAGCCAGATCGTTATGTCCAACGTCGTCGGTCAGATCCTGGAAATGAACGGAAATGCAGTCGAATACGTCACCACTGACAGTCAGGCCGTTTACGAGTCGGTACGCCTTGGTGACGTGACGCTAGAACTGGAAGTCTGGGAAGGTGCATTTGGCGCATCCTTCCGTGCAGCACTGGACAAAGGCGGTATCGTTGATGTGGGCGACCACAACGCGGTCACCCGCGAGGATTGGTGGTACCCGATGTGGACCAAGGAATCCTGCCCGGGCCTCCCAAGCTGGGAAGCTCTGAACGCCTGCGCCTCCGTGTTTGCAACGGCTGAGACCGGTGACAAAGGTCGCTACCTTGACGGTCCGGTGGACTGGCTCAAGCACGGTCAGGAACGCGTCGAAGCGTTGGGCATGGATTTCGTCGTGGTGAACGCAGGCTCTGCAGCCGCTCTCTGGGCTGAAATCGGCGCTGCTGAAGCTGACAAGCGTCCCATCGTCGTGTTCAACTGGACGCCCAACTTCGCCGAAGCTGTTTGGCCCGGCGAATTCGTCGAATTCCCGGCATGGGTAGACGGCTGTGACAAGGACCCGGCTGTTGGTCCAAACCCAAATGCCCTTTACGACTGCGGCAACCCCGCGGACGGATACTTGAAGAAAGCGGCATGGGACGGCATGCAAGCAAAATGGCCGTCGGCATACGCCATCTTGGAAAAGGTCAACTTCACCAACCCGCAGATTGCTGAAATGGCCAAGCTGGTCGACATCGACGAGATGGAGCCGGCAGAGGCAGCGGAAGCCTGGTTGGAAGCCAATGAGGACATTTGGAAGAGCTGGCTGAACTGATCGGCCGCCAATTCTGACCTATGATTGATCCCCGTCCGGGTTCGGGCGGGGACACCTGCATGAAGGATTGCCATGACTGCCCATAAGCCCGTGATATCCTGTCAGAACGTTTGGAAGATCTTCGGACCAGACCCAAAGGCTTTCATCAAGAGCATGCCCGAGGGCATGAGCTATGACGAGATCAGGGCAGCAGGGTACATCGCCGGCGTAAAAAACGTCTCCATTGATGTCCACAAGGGCGAGATGCTGGTCATCATGGGGCTGTCCGGTTCCGGCAAGTCTACGCTGGTGCGCTGTTTCTCAAGATTGCACGACATCACCGGCGGAACGATTACGGTCGAAGGTCAGGACATCATGTCCTTGTCCGAAAAAGACCTGATCGAACTGCGACGCTCCAAAATGGGGATGGTGTTCCAATCCTTCGGTTTGCTGCCGCACAGGACAATTCTGGAGAATGTCGCGTTCCCGCTTGAAATGCGCGGACAGGACAAACACACACGTCGCGAACGCGCATTGGAAGTGATCAAGCTGGTCGGTCTGGAGGGGCGCGAAGACTATTTTCCACGCGAATTGTCCGGCGGACAACAGCAGCGCGTAGGTATTGCACGCAGCCTCGCCATTGAGCCGGATATCTGGTTCCTGGACGAACCGTTCAGCGCGCTTGACCCGTTGATCCGCAAGGAAATGCAGGACGAGTTCCTGCGCCTGCAGCAGATGTTGAACAAGACGATTGTCTTCATCACGCACGATTTTGACGAAGCGCTTCGCCTCGCGGATCGCATTGCAATCATGAAAGATGGCGCGGTCGAGCAATGCGACACACCGGATCAGATCGTTCTGCATCCGGCGACGGAATATGTCCGGAAATTCACCGAAGACATCGATAAGCCCCGCGTCGTCCATGCAGGTGTGTTGGCTCACGCGCAAGCCGTCGGCGAAGGCGAACCGCAAGACGCGCGTACGACCGTACATGATATGGCTCGAATGTTGGTGAACGACAGCCGCGAGATGATCCCCGTCCAGCGGGACGGTGTTGTGATCGGCGCGATGTCCCGGAAACACGCGCTTGATGTTCTTCTGGGTGGCGCCTCATGACCGTCGCCACCACCACGCTCCCAACTCCACCGCGGACCTACAGCAACGCCCAGATCGCCCTTGCCTGTGTTGCCGTCGCCTGCGGCCTGACGATCCTGCAATATCTGGGCGTGCTCCCAGCGTGGCTGCACCGTTTGCCAGAGGCCATCATTCCGAATTTTGCAGGTGCGCTCGATACGATTTTCAACTTTGTCAAAGACGACCTTGGACTGCTGGCATTGACCCGGTTCCTGACCGAGGGACTTGAATGGTTGCTGGACTTTTCAGCGAACATTTTCTACGGAAAACGCCGTTTCCCGAATATTGGACCGGTCCCTTGGACCGCAATGGCGGCCATAGCCGCCGTGATAGGCTATTATCTGGGCGGGTGGCGGCTTGCTCTGCTCGGTGGCGGGACGATGGTGTGGACCGCGCTGATCGGTCAGTGGGAAATCGCCATGCAGACGATGTCGGTTCTGGCCATCGCGGCACCGCTCGCCTTTGTCATCGGCCTGTCCTTGGGGATCGCGGCGTGGAAATACGCTTGGGTCGACAAGGCAATCAAACCCATCCTGTCCGTTCTGCAGACCTTGCCCTTCTTCACCTATCTGTTGCCTGCAGTCATCTTCTTCAAAGTTGGCCCAACAGCCGGAGCCGTCGCCACGACCATTTACGCGATCCCGCCGATGATCCTGATGACGACGCTTGGGCTCAAGAAGGTCCCACCGGAAGTGGTTGAAGCCGGCAAGATGAGCGGCTGTACCAAGGCGCAGATGCTGCGCCATGTCTACATTCCATCCGCACGCACCGAAATCCTTGTGGGTGTGAACCAGGTGATCATGCTCAGTCTTGCGATGGTCGTCCTGACCGCCTTTATCGGCATGCCGGGTCTTGGTGCCAAGCTGCTGGCGATGATGGGCAGTTTCAAATTGGGCCGGTCTTTCGAGATCGGCGTCACAATCGTTCTTCTTGCCGTGATGCTGGACCGGATGTCCAAGGCGTGGGTCATCAAACAACCCGTACACTTCGAGCGTGGCACACCGCTTTGGAAGAAGCATAGCATGCTCCTCCTTGGTCTCGGGCTGTTCATTGGCTTCACGCTGTTGTCGCTTGTCATCCCCTTCTTTGCCGAAGTGGGTCGGGGACAGGATTTCAGTCAGGGCAAGGAACTTGATAACTTGATAAAGGGCTTTCTCGACATCGAATGGGTCAAGGCAAGCACGGGCTTCATACGCGCATTCCTTAACGTCCAGGTGCTGATCCCATTCCGAAACTTCTTGCTCTCGATTCCAACACCCGCCTTCATCTTGCTTGTCGCATCCTTTGCCTTGGCACTGGCCGGACGCCGGGAGGCGATCTTTGCGCTTGTGTTCTTCTCGCTGGTCGCGTTGTCGGGGTGGTGGGACAGGGCCATCATCACGCTGTATTCCGTGATTTCCGCTGTAAGCCTTGCAGCTCTCATCGGCCTGCCCATCGGAATCCTCGCGTCCCGATCCCAAAAGCGGTCCGAACGGGTGCTGCTGGTTTGTGATACGGCGCAGACTTTCCCAAGTTTCGTGTATCTGATCCCGGCCATCATGTTGTTCGGCATCACGGATGTGGCGGTCATTTTCTCGATCCTCGTTTTCGCAATGGTGCCGCTCACCCGATACACGATCGAGGGTTTGCGCAACGTGCCGGAAGAAATGACAGAAGCGGCGGACATGTCCGGCGCGACGCGGTTCCAGAAGTTATGG